>JGI24158J21664_10002912_pt1 | contig 21163 bp, 14 predicted proteins | sample Ectturendosymbi3_FD_21664 | JGI IMG/M metagenome (IMG submission 21664)
AGTTGAGAACCGCCTTTACTCGATTATAAGCCGCAGCTTATAAAGGTTTTTCATCATTTCATGCGGCTTACAATCAGGGCGACTTACATTTTTTATTTCTTTACTTTATCGAAAGGTACAGATGACGCTCTGTCTTTCCTTGGCTACGTTTTGCCGACCAAACTCTTCTTTCGCATTCGATTTTCTTCAGCATCACGTGCACATCCGTCACAGAAGGAATTATGATAAACAGAAGGCAGTTGTAGTGGAAGCATCATTGATACTGGGATTGCCAATTACATGGGAAATGCAAGGGTACGCGAACGTCGCGAATGCATCTCAGAGGCACAGGTAACCGGGTCTAGGACATTTCGGTGATGCTGCTTCGGCGACGCCGTTTCGGTGATGGGACGTTTCGGCGACGGTGGTCGCAGATGTTTTATACGAAAAAAGCGTGTTTTTGAAATACTTCAATGGTTAAACTACAAAGGATGTTTGCTTGATAAGCATTTTTGTTGTCATCCTGAGGGCAGGTGTGGTTTCTCTTCCGTCGGTGGTTTGGAAGAGTTTAGTGCGACCGTGACCATGCGTGGAAGGAAATATGGCTTGTGACGTTTCTTTTTGCTGGCATGAGGCGTTTGTGAGTTTACGTAAAAGTTAAGCCTAAACAACAATTATTGCTTCAGCTTTCGCGTAGTTATTTTGATTGCATTTCACAGATAATTTAAGAGTATATTCGCTGTTTCTTTCTGTCGGTTGGCTGTCGGTGTACGCAGGGCCGGCCTTAAGCCGATGCAGCTGCATTGGGCTCCGCGTCATGGTATTTGGGTAGATTGTTCATTTTTGCCAGATACATCTTGCGCTTGAGAATTCAGTAGAAACGCCATGTAAATTTCCTTGTTAACAAAGAACGCTCTCGTCAGAACTAACAAATTTCCTCTCGAACGTTAGCAAACGTACTCAATACTCGTGTTAGTGCCACACTGAACATCTGCGCTCTACCACGATCGTAACACGGATGACTGAACACGATGACGTGATAAAATCACTGCTCAGAAGGGCCCGCGCCTAGGTCTTGCATTGGGCCCCGCATCTGCTAGGGCCGGCCCTGGGTGTACGAATATATTCGTGCTTCCAATCCCTTGCCAACAGTTGCCTCCCGGAGTGCGAACTCTTGTTCTAATAGCGGGGTACCAGAGATTGCCTCTGGGCGAACACGAACAAGCGTTTGGCGGAGCGGGATGCCAGAATTTGCTCAAAGGCAAAGTCCAACTCACATACTTACAATCAAATACCAAGTAGGCCTAAGCTTTTTCTATGGACGTCTGACAAATATTCTTGGCCACCTTGACCATGAATACCAACAGTTGAAATTTTCCTAGAGCAACTGAGTGGGCTTGGCTCTGTGTGTAAGTTCAAAAATTTGGAAGCAACAACGTTGATCTAAAGTCCATCGCCGAAATATCCCATTCCGTAGGTAACCTATGTTCTAGTGCGGTTTGCAATCAAGGGCAGCCCAGCCTACATTAATTTTTAACACCATTTCGTGCGGCTACAATCAAAGGCGGCTAACAATCGAGTTAATACGGTAGGCGTATAATCGACTACCGAAAAAAGCAGACGAGAACGTTGCGAATCAGCGGAAACAAAAATTTTACAAGCGATGACGTCATGAACTACGTCATAGGGGCCCTCCAGAGAAAATTTCCCAGGGCCCCCCTACCCTTTAATCAGGCTCTGACCATGCGCATTATATATTGCGTGTGATATGCGTTTCTACATCTGTGATTTGGTTTTGTCAAATCTTTGAACGTTATATTTCTAATTCTTAAGAAGAGTTTGCATTTCAAGCCCATGCATTAAGAATAACTATAAAATTGGGCTTTGGGGGAACTTTAGGCGGATACATGGGCTGCTTCTGTTTTTTCGTGTTATGCGTCGTAAGTGGATAGTTGATCGTGCGCCCAGATGTTACGTTTATACAAAAACGCGTCTGCGCTTGTGCTTACCGAAAGCGAGCGATAAAGGTAATCAGTTCATGTTAGCAGCTTTCTCCAAATCAGTCGTTCTTCGAATAAAATTGCCGTTCAACAAGAGTGAATTAATTGCATTATGAGGTCAAGTTGCTCGTCAGTACGGTTTGACTGACGCAACTTTGAACTTGCGCTCGGATCTCCATTGCAGAGATCCCTTCACAACTTTCGGTTAAATTGTAAACGGTTGCGGTACACTGTCACCACACAGCAGCTTGCTACTAGTCATAAGCATGGACGTAGCTAGGAGACTCATGAGCTATGCCTACGGCCATCCAAATAAAACCAACTGTTGTGTTATCATGTACATACCGATCAACTCCAATAATTTTGCCGTCTTTTACGATATGCATATACTCATTTCGCTAAAATATCTTCATCAAAAGGTCGTAGCATGATGACGTCATAAGACCACTGCTTAGAGGGGCCTTGCGCCTGGGTTTTACGTTGGGCCCGACATCTGCTAGAGACGGCCCTGTTACAGAGCATATATGTCGTCTACTACACAAGCATCACCTACTCTTATTCAAATAGAACCAATGCTTTGGTTTTACGGTTCTTTCTTTTGAAGGTTAGCTACAACCCAAATAGAATTTTTTTATTTGGCCGAAACAAAGTTAGATCAAAATATATCAATATTTTCGTACTCGTACATTCGTAAAAGGCATGCAGCTTTCATTTAGATGTGGGTAAAAATTGTCTTTTCATATTTTGTGCAAGCCAGCTAACACTTAACAAACTAGATACTTTTTCCTTTAGGACAGTGGTTCCCAAACTTGTTTGAGCCGTTACCCAAATCAAAGTAACGGTTATGTCTTATTATCCTCAATATTTTGTATCGCTTTGCAGTGATCGCTAATAATACAGACCATTGCGATTGTGGATCTGCGTTACCCCTCGAAGAATCGCATATTACCCTTTGGCAGGCCCGTAACCAGCTTGGGACACCAGAAGGGGCGAAGAGTTTTCCGAGAGGGGCCCCAAAATTTTTGAACTATGTCTAATATTTTTAATTATGTCCAACACATTTTTCCATGGGGGCGAAAATTTTCTAGGGAGGGCTTCGCCCCCTGCGCCTCCCATGTTACGGGCCTTTCCCTTTGGGGAAATTTACCCCCACTTTGGGAACCACTGCTCTAGGATGTTAGAAGTTTTTTCTCGACAGACACCAAAAATTTGTGAAAAAAACAGAGTTTGAAATTATTTGACACAGATGAGATCATGCTTTGTACAGCCAGGGTCGAAACCTTGAGCAGTTCCTTCTTGAATCACATAGCGAAAAACGACAAACAGCTTTCAAACCACTGGCTTTTTAAATATTTGACATTCACACAAAATCTTCCAGAAAAAGCAGAAAACAAAAGTTAGGAAATTCGCTATGACGTTTCTTGCAGAATATGATTTATTTTTCCTTATCACGAAAGCCAGAAAACTCAGATGTATCTAACAATGGAAAACTTCACCTATAACAATTCACCAAGTTAATTTAACGTTAAATCAAGATTTTGGTTGTGATACACAAATTAGGTTCCAGTGCATGGAGTCGGACGTTACGAATCATGATAACATAAGACAGGACAGAACTAGTGACAATATCGTCAACTGAAACGTACTACTAAGTGAAACGCTTGGTAAATCAATTCGCAGTGGGTAGTAACAAATCTGTGCTTGACGCCTGCTACGTTCTGCCTCGCGTCTCTCTTATTTACACTTTTTGTGCACTTTTAAATTGGTGACATGGTTCAGAGATGGCACGGGCCACTAACAGTCCCGTCTTCGGGTCGGCCGCTAAAGGATTTAAAACAGTCCGCTAACAATTTTTTAACGGTGACGTCATTCCGGGCCGCTGCGGTCTGCTCGCCAATTAGGTGAAAATTTGTTTTTTGCAAAGTTTCAAAATCCAACAACGAAATTTTTTGCTGTTGTTCTCTCCATTTTACCGTTCTGCTAATGTTCCGTTTCACTTGTTTCTACGCAAATCAGTGAACCATGTTATGAATCAAAGCAACATACTTTCATTTATAAGCCTAGTCTGTCGCGATCGCCGAAGTTAACGTTTAGAGAATTAGGGGTTGGGTTTAAGGTTTAGTACGTTACTAGCAAAGGTAGTGCAGCACACTTGTGCATAAGTGTCACGTTACAGGCGGCGGACAAATAAGTTTTCAAAAGTGGAGGTTGCCTGGCGGAACTGTAGCCATACACTGCCTTAAGACTGCGTAGTTTTAAGTGTTCAAAAGACAATGAACTGAAAACTTCAGCGTTTGAGGTTACGTTATATCACGGGTTACGACCCAGTCCGCGTCAGAAAATAATTTGTGGTTTAGGATAAACGGGCCAGGTGGTTTCATGATGGCTCTGGGCCGGCCGGGCTGCAAACGTGCTGGCCCGTGCCATCTCTAATTTGAATATAATTAGTCTTCTTTGCTAATGACGTCAAATTCCAACTACGACTTTACGCCAGTATAACTTTTACTGTTGCCTATTGCTTGTGTGCGTCATATCGGGCTTTTGCTACTGATCTCATCGCCGAAAATTATTTTTCGCTGGAAAAACTTTACTTCCAAACATTTAACACAATTTAATTCAAGATATTGGTTTTGCATTGCTCCAAGTTTCACCCAACTTCCAACAAAACCAGCAGTGTTGCCAGTAATTGCGAAGACAATGCTCAGATGAAATTGCCGACTTCGTTTTACATCATGCAACAGAGGTAGTACTCAATAACATTGTTAAAGATATAATTCCTTTGCAACTAACCAACTCCCTTGTGGATAATCTTCTCCGGAATGCACTGAACTTGAGCGACTGTTTGATTCGTAAAAGCAAAACGCGGCCGGGAAAAGTGGCAATAACATTGTTGAAAAATATTTACTTTCATGAACTACGGAATTAGTTGCAAAACATATTCCAATGTCACGATGAACCAAATTTTCTAACAAACTTCATTTGAAAACACAAGCATGCACTATGACGAAAACCTCCAGCAGTTTGCCCAAATTAAATTGAAGTCTCACCTTTCAGAATAGTAGCTCCATACAAAAAGATACGAAAACCTTGCATAACAGACACCATTGATGCAAATGAGTTTTGAAAAACTCACACTACGGAATACAACTGCAAAGTTAGTGAACAGAGAAATGTATAAAAATACTATACTATCTGGTTATTGTACCATCAATGCAAACTTCACTAGCGTAAAGGAATGCAACACTGCGAGCAATACATGCTGAAGGTTGACTCAGATTCAGCCATGCTGGCGTAAGTCTTGAATACCACTGGTGGATCGATGAAGCAATAATGATTAGCGAGAGAAGAGGCAATCAAGAAATTGATTTCAGAATTAGATGCGCAACATATGGTAGGTTCTCTTTCCAGGATTGAATTTCTGTACAATTAAGGTAACAATGCATTTTTGAAATGTCAACGACAAAAAGAGTGGCTTAAGTTTTTTTCTCGGTCTTTATTTTTCTGGTTTGAGCTTTCTTTTTCGGGATTGTTGCCTTAGTGGTAATCCTTTTCTTTTTGGTTGCAGCAGCTGAAAAGCAAATAAGAGTTTGCTGATTTTTAAAGATCAAAGATTTTCAATCATCTGAAATTTATAGAGCGGAAACCTTGACTGCGAAACACAAGCCAAGGCCGAGACAAATGTTATACGAAGAAGCACATTTTTAACATTAAGAGGACAATTGAACGGAAATAAGCTTGAAAGGCCAGCCCCCCCCAGAGTGCGCAAGCAGTGGAAGTGATAAGACATCTCACCAACAGACGCAATATTCGGCAGTGAGCAATATGATCAGATTGCGCGTTTAAAGCAAGAACCTCCACAGTGTGGCCCGTGGGCCGTGGGCCAAATGCGGCCCGCGGGCACATTTCACATAGTCCGCGGCTGTGATTTCAGCTGATGTTGCACACGTCCCGCCAAAGCATGGATTCCGCATCTGTGTCGGAGAACAACGGTTTCTCGCTACTTAAACGTTTCCTGCAATATTTTGATGAGTTGGGAATGAAGATGAGCATGGAGGCCGTCATAAAAGAGTGCTTCTGATAAAACTCTGAGCGAAATGCCTGGACTGTGCTAACCAGCGAATTACGGTTAAAAAATGTTGCAATAAGTGCTGGGCCGCGGGGCCTTCATGTGAATCAAATTTTGCCCACTGAGAACTGTTCAAGAGCATTGCGATTAAACGCAAAGAATGCAAACGCCACGAAAAGACGTGACTTCGAATGAAGACGTTGACGAGAGTCAACGGAGATCAACATCTGCAATAGCACGGNACAGTCGAAGAGGGAAAAAGTTGCGCAAAGAAGGAAAAACATCCACATTTTCGAGGCGCGATGCAAACCNAGCAATGTTACAACATGAATTCAAACAAAAAAAACACAGAAACACAAGTCTCAACGCGGGAAGCCATCTAGAAACAAGTGGGTACCAACAAACAGGTTTAACACTCGGATGAAACATCTCTTCTTATAGTAAAAAGCGTTAAGCAATCTTCCGCATTTTTAAATTCTATTTTACAAAAAAGACAGGTAATGTTTCAGACACAAGGTCAAAAAAATTAAAAACATGAAAACTTATGTTTAAGCAGCTTGCAACGAAAATGCAAACATTTGCTGTGCTGACAAATAACGAACCCAACAAATAACGTTAAGTCATAAGCTTAAAACTCCACCTATCCAGCATCCCCTCTTTAAACTATTATTGCCACACTTGTCCTATTTATTTTTACTTACCATCGCAGTTCGCTGATAATCAGGAGTGCATTTGTTTCAGAATATATTTTCAAAAATGTTTCTTGAAACTGAAACTGTGTGAGGATTTAACAAGTTTGAAGATTAGACACTCACTGTGCACCACGGAGAACACAGGCGAGCAAAGATAAACCCAAACCCACCAAAACTGAAATCTTTAAATAGTACGTAAACGTACAGCCCCTTTTTTTAACTAATGCAAGCCTAAACTTGATTTTAGGTTTTGTTTTTAAGTCCAACGGATGAGACCAACTCCGTTGTTGAATGATGCGATTTATATTCCGGTCTTGTGCATCCGGTTGCCAGTAAACAAATGAAGCTTGATGCTTTGCTAGTGAGTGAGTGATTTTGAGAACAGGTGAATTGATTCACAAACTAGATTACGAAATTCACTACACTCTTCAAGAGTAAGCGCTCTTTTGACGTGTAGATGCAGTCTTGTCGAGACTTTCGGCGAACGTGTTTGTTTTAATGTGATTTGTTACACATATTAGGAAAAACAGAAATCATTTTCTCACATCTCAAAACGAATCTAACTTTGTAACGTAACGGCAGTAAAAGTTAAATCATTATGTTAGAAAGCAAACTTTACCTTTTTTTGGGCTGGACGAAGCTTCTTTCTTTTTGTCATGTTTCTCCTTGTCCAAACTCTAAGACAATAAAGATTTGAAGTTTTAGTAACTCAAATCGTATTTCAAATGTAACTGGCCGTCGCACCTTTGTTTTAGATTTAGTTGCAACGGTTTTCGTAGTTTCCTTGTCTGAAGCAGGTTTGTCATTCGTTTTCCTTGAAGACTTAGCAAGTGATTTTCGCGCTTGCTTCACTTTGTTCTGTGCTACCTTTGATTCAACATAAAAACAAAACATTTCCTACTTGAAAAAGTTGTCGTTGAAATGTCATGTATCACCAGTGCGAGAGGGAAGAAGCTGAATCTAAAGGTAACTACAGAAAATAATTTCAGGCAAATACAACTCCCTGAATACGACAGTTGACAAACAACATCGAATCTAATAAACGGCAAAGAACCCATAAATACTCACCCGAACTTTGTATGACTTTTCATTAAAACTGCTCACACGTTCTCCACTCAATTTCGCAGTCTTTGCCTTAGTTTTATCATTTTTCACAATGGCAGTGTCTTTGTGTTTACTCTCTTGGTGAGATTTTTGCGTTGATGTTTCTTTTGTTTTTGACCATTCGCGATTGAGAATAAATCTTCCTGTTATACCTAAAATCAAGCGAAGCAAACGTGATAAACGCTTGAAAGTGCACTACGGCTAACCACGGTACCCATTATCCCACATGTTTATCTGCAAGCAGCCAACGATATTAAAAATGCTAAAATAGAAAGTAAAAAATTTTAAACGTACAATTCGCAACCTTTCTGGAAAGTTGCAGTATTACATATTCCGAAGGTAGTAATTACATAGAATGCAATAAGAATTTGCACGCTTCAAGACCCGGTGTCAAGCGAAATTTCTGACTTCACACCATGTGCGCATGCACAGATTAATATTCTACAGTGCGGATCAAATACGCTGAGAAAACTGATGATTGAAGCTTGCGGTTTAGTGTTTAGGCAAGTGTGTCGGGTTAGGGTTTGGATTAGAGTTAGTACTGTAGTACTGTAACTCTAAATCCAATATTTTTCAGTGGTTATAGTTACACCCGTACTGTAGCTTGTTGTGGGTATCTGACATCTAACCAAGAAGTTTTGATTTACACAACACGCATCAAAAAACTAATCGCCAAACTTTATCCCTCTACTCTGAGAAGCAAAATAACTGATAAACAATAGCAGGTCAGAAATTTCGCAGAGGTCAGAAATTTCGTTTGACACCGGATTAAGCTTCACAGTGACGTTCTATCGGGAAGAGTGATGCGTACAGAGCATTACGCAATTACAGCGGCGGTTGTGGCATTACGTTTGAATAGAGTTTCTCAAAAAGCAGTTTTTTAAACAAAATAGCGATAGAAATGCATTGGGTAAAATGGTCCTATAACTGCGTATTGGAGCTGAACGTTATAGGCCGCTACATACATGTTGCTGCATTATTCTTTCTCATCCGGAAAGCTGAAGCTCATGGGGAGTTGTTTTAAAATGGAATATACAGTATGTATGTTGGATTATGCGACATGCAACCTGGTTACGTTTCGCTCTTTCTCTACGGCACGCTATGCGTGGTATACTGGCTGATGTTTCAATAGTTGACCCACAAACATGTTGCGCTGAGATAAGTATATGTGCCTATTAGGATGACCAGACGTATTTTATGGGTCGCCTCTCTGTGTCCAGTTCAACTACTTGCTCTTAAACGCTGACCTCAATATGCTCTCAACAAATTTCTAAACGCCAGGCAGTGCCGACTGCGAAAGAAACAATAGAAACCAGTCGTGAAAATTTCTGTTGCCGGGAAAACAAGTGTCCTTTCGGATAGACAGAATTTATTGGCGCAGTCATTACAATTTCATGCAAATCAAAGTTAAGGCACTGGGACACCGAAAAAAAAACTTGCGCTTAACACTTATCTTTTGCAAAAATAATTAGCAAATAGTGACTGATCGTGACCGTAGACTAAGTTGAATGACTTTGTTCCATAACCTTTATCCTATGTTTTCACGAGTTACTTGCGCAATGTCTCGTTGGTTACACTAAATAAGCTATGTCCAACCCGCGGGCCGCATGCAGTCGAAGGTTTTGTGCAGCCCAGCTTAGGTTTTCGCTGTGGTAAAGCAGCCCACATACTGACAACCTATCTTTCTTTTGATTATCTTAAATTTAACATTTTTCATGCAGGTGGTCCTCAGTGCCACTTCATCACGTCTCTCTTGCATGCTGGAAGATATCCATATATCTGCTGACACCTTGCTGCAAAACATTTGTTTTCTCATTTCCATCCTTGTTCAATCAGCACTAAGCTTACCTACAAAAATCACTTTCGGAGTGGTTAAGGTGTCTAACATTCGTTACCATTGCAGTTAGGATTCGAATGCTTTCAGTACATTAGTTTGCTAAGATCGAAGTAAGTCATTCAATGTGCGGCCCTGGCTCAGTAAGCAATTTCGGTTGGACATAGCTGCATTAAATGATGCTCAATATATGGCAACTATAGGTAAATACCTCCAGGCATGGCAACTGGAGGTAAACACCTACAGACCTATGGAAGCTAAAACAGTGTCGGCAACCTTCCACCTCAACAACAAGGATGCTAAACGTGAGCTAAACGTCAACCACAAAAACGAAACCCTGGTTTTTACTCCGAGACCAAATACCTCGGAGTACCGTTGGACAAGTCCTCACGTATCGCCGACACCGCAAGTCGTTTCGCAAAAAGTTGACATCATGCGACGCACTCGTGAGGCAGCTTGCTGGCTCTGGGCGGGGTGCTGAAGCAACAACGCTGCGAACAGCCAGTACTGCCCTGGTCCATTCAGCAGCTGAGTATACTGCGCTCCTGTCTGGTACAGCAGTTGTCACAGTGTCCGCCTCATTCACCCTGTCATCAACGACGCCTTGCAAGTTGTAACAGGATGCCTGTGTCCCACTTTCAGGCATCCAACCTGCTGAGCTTCGTCGCAAAGGAGCCACACTGTCTCTAGCACGCCGTGTCATGGATCCTGGACATATGCTCCATCAGCGCTCGCCTATGCATCGAGTGGGTATGCACGGCGTCACAAATCGAGACACTTATGTGTCAGTGAATGACTTTGATCAGCTATGTGGTTTGTGTGTGAGTATGGACCAGACGCCTGAAACAAACATGTATCGAAATGAGACAAGTGAATGAATCTGCCATCTGTTCCGTTCCAAACTTTTAGCTTTTAGCCAATATGTTGTCTTGTTGTCGACCATGTTGCTCTCGAATGTCCAATCCATCGACTCCCCGTGGGCTGCACGGCCTGGCAGTTCTGGACGATGAGGCAGTCGAATGGCTGCTCAACACTTGCCCCGAGATCAAGTGTGGCCTAGCAGTGGACAGTAACAACTCGCTCAAGAGAAGCGAAAAAACACACCTAAGTATGGTTATTCCCAAATCCCATTGAACATACGCAGTATGCTAAAAATATTGTCGTATTGTGGATTCCCAGGTATAGCTTTCATGGCCTTCAACTTCCATGGTAGCCATATTATTGCTGTGTTTTTGTAGCTGGCAAGATCCTCAAGCATGAGGCTAAGTGGGTAAAAACGTGTGATGTCACAAACTGTTTCCGAACCAATACATTTGACAACAACACATTTATTACCAGTGCTTTCCTTCACTGCGGATTTCTGTTTAACCCTTTCAAGCATTCCATTTTCTAAGCCTCGTAAGATTGCTCGTTTAAAATGTCTTTTCATGGTACTCTGAAAAAAACGAAACGTTAAGTTTTAACACTTTCTGTAAGTAGACCTTCACACAGCTACACAGTTAAACTTGCCCAAAATTCGGTCATCGCAGGACACGTTCCTGTCAAGTGAAACCACATTTTTTGAAATAGTTTAAAAAGCGAATCTTTCAAATGTTCAGAAACGTTGTTCAATCATCACGTAACAACTCAAATCATCTTAGCTACGTTTGACCGATTGTGATATTTCGAGATCTGCGATAAGTTACGTTTAAGTATTAGATTAATTGCGGTAGACACGACTGCTATAACAGAATTGAGCTCAACTTGTGTAATATGCATCAACAAAAATATTGTGGCTTGTTTTCCAAAATTTTACTCTCGGTCCTGTTGGTTGCTGAAAAGTTTATGAATATGGGCAGTTCACAAATAACCAAAATCCTTATCATTTAAACCTAACATACCTCAGCAACAGAATAATTGGAAAGCATGTATTTCTTTATAGCAGGAACTGTAACACCCTTGACATTTTTGCTGTCGGATAAATCAGTTATGGCATTGGCAATCATTTGTGCGAAGGGAAGTACTTTCACAGGATGAACAACAAGGAGTCGTTGTTTCGCTTGGCTGGTCTCAGTGCTTTTTTGAATTTGTGCCGACTTGCTTCGAGGTTCTTGTTCCACAGTATTTCCGTCATGTTGGTCATCGGAGCTGATAACACGTTTTAACATTAAAACTAAAATAATAGTTTGCAACTCAGACATTTTTTATGCGTCTGGGAGGAATCCGTTTAGCAACGATCGGGGGTTGAAGACACTTGGCGTCAAAAAATATGTTACAGACAAAAATTGCGTTTACGCAATCGAAGAAAACAGGTGTATATTAGTCATTGCGAAATAGAAAGTGAACTTAACCTGACATTTTGGAAAGCATTATTGTTTCTACTTCTAGAGAGCAAGCTGCAGCCAGAGCTTGAGAGACAAGCAGCAAATACTGTGCATAGGAAGTTTCAAAGCAGCAGCATCCCATCACGACGCATGCATTGCTTCTAAGTTTAACGGTTAACAAAAACAACCTGTTGTCTATATCTTCAAATTAGCTTTGACCGCGAGGTCTGATCGTGTTCATAAACACGTTTCAAAAACTTTCCACAACCATTAGGGACGCTTAAAAACGTGACCCCTGCGGTTCTGTATGGACATGTCTCTCTTGGTCGGTGCAATGTTTCTCCCGATTCCAAGACGTGAATAACTGGCATCGGGACAATCGTCAACAGTGGCAACTGCCCACTGCACTTACAACTGCGCAATCGCCATCCACGCCGTTGCATCCAAGACTAGACTTGCGGCTACAATACACATCCTTTTTTCACGAAATAGGACGTTAAAAACGTCCTGTAATGAGGTAAGGGGATATAAAACAAAACTTGCGTGAAGAAGCCAAAAAATCTTGCGTTGGGGAGTGTCTCGCTTCACACAATCTGTACAAGAACACAACATCTTCATACGCACTCTTTGACTGACAAGTGCGATTAGGTTTCGTCTTGGGATATCCAGAAACTCCTAGATATCCCCGGTTTCGTCCAACGTGATAAAGAACACACACTCCCTAGTGATTGTGAGAACACTTATGCCGACTAAGATATTAAATCCTATTGCGAAAATTGAAATCGTGTTGTCACGTAAGGACATTTTAACGTAAAATCTTCCGACTCTGAAACCAGATTTGCTTAATCATACGGATACATTTTTTGCAATACCATACCTGATACAACTTTGTCATCAGCAGTGCAGTGTTAGACGTTTTGTGAACCACATTTGTACAACCAACGATAAACGCAAACTATGAGTTTGCAAAATATAGGTTGAGGTTAATTTAGACGGCACTTGATTCGCAGTCTCCAAAAAAGTTGCTAATGTTGTTCGATGAAAATGTTGCACCTATCTTCCGCCCTTGTCTCTTGTCTTTTCCTTTTCAAAATATTTCATGGAAACAACTACATATTCTTTTCGACAACAGGTTTTATGCAAAAAGTTAAGTATGAATTTGAAATGCTTAAACCTGAGATCCATCGTTAAACCTTCAAATGCGAGATTGGTGTTCCAGGGGAGGGTTAAGTGCACGATTTGCCACCTTGCGCCCCACGCACACAGGCTCTTGTTGTATTCCTTGTGGCTAAGGTGAACACTTCTGTCCAAGATGTGATATGGCGTCCCACTTTCAGTAGTTTCAGTCGAGAAGCGGTCACTTGTACTACACTGAGTTATCACCGCCCTATTTTCTCAATTCCGTTTCTACTTTTGAGGCTACAATTAACTTGAGACGCGAAGCATCGCAACTTCAGCATTCAAGTTTTGTACAATTGTTGCAAAAGCATGTCATTCTAGAAGATAAGGACAATGAACGTTGTGATACAGACCTGCAGCTTTGTTCAAAAACTAAACTTCGAATAGGGCTCTTTAAAGCACTTTCATCGTCCGAGCTTGCATACACAGAATACGTTTTGTCGTTCATCGCGGAAGTTGCACTGTTCTTGCATTCAATCAATGCCTTTCAATTACGGACAGTTTAAAACTTGTTGTCTGAAACGATACATAAATGATCCATTTGAGATAAAATTCTCAACTTATCAAATGGAAAATGAAGCTTATATACTTTGAAGTTATTCATGTAAAATGCGATCATAGAACAAAGGTGGAGCTTTGTCCTCAAACCAGGTTGTAGGTTGTAGCTGACGGAAACATTCTAAAACAAATTTGATTGCTTTGTACCTGGGCATAATACCTGCTTTACACACTCTCAAACGACACTTTATGATCTTCCTAAATGTTCTACCGCCACTAAGGTTTCTTATACAGTACTTATTGTTGTTCTCATTCTAAGTTCAATCAGGCCGAAAAAACGTGCAGCTATGCTCAACTGGTCGTTTGCCCCAGATTGAAAAATATTGAGATGGGGCTTGATGGCGCTGTACGACAACTGCGGTCTTTCAGCGCCACCACTGTTTAAAGGAGTTGTGTGCTGTCTTATTAAAAACGTTTCCCGGTATCTGTAACGACGTTTTTCATTAAAGTGGTTGGCAGTTTTATCTTAGTAAGAACGATTCAAATTGAATATCTAGCCGGCCCATTGGAGCTTCAATCGTTGTGAATGCTACGCGAGACGAGATGTTTAAGAAAGAGCCGACTGTTTCTTGGGCGTGACAATGTCCATTCGCATGGGACTTAATATGTAAAAAGTTGGCTGGTTGTAACCTGCAAAGACCAGTACAGAGTCGTAAAATTGATTGAGCCATGTTTGTGTTTGATTAACCCGCGTAATTTTAGGAAAAATTGTTTTGTACACGGAGCCCATAGCATCATAGACACATTTACAGCTCCATAAATTCAAACAATGGTACAGTTTTGATGTGGACATTCCCGTCTACATGTGGACTAGCGTAAGACGTAGCTAATCTTGCCAAGGAGTCAGTTATTTAATTTCCCGGTACACCGTTGTGTTCTGGAACCCACAAAAACAATTTCATTAACAAATGTTCATATAAATACGGTCGTAGCAAAGCTGTGTTTTATCCAGAGCCCTGTACGTAGGGTCTGCTCAGCACTGAAACTGCCTTACAATAAAGACCGTACGTCAGGGATCACCAACACAGTGCCCGCGGGCACCAGGTCACCCGTGCGGACCACGTGGGTCGCCCGCGGGCTTGTTCTGATATTAGCATAAACATGATTAGGGTCTTCACAGTGTTACACATTTAAAAATTCAAGACAAACTGAGCAAATTTTTTATTTTAGAAGTGTGTGTATCAAACTGGTAGCCCTTAACATGAATCTGTACCAAGAAGCAGCTCTCACTTTTAAAAAGGTTGGTGACCCCTGCCGTACGTAAATGAATAGACAGGAAAGGGCATAGAGAATGACATACAATTTTGAGTAAAAACGACAAGAATTCAAGTGTGCTTGCATATGGTTCGCTGATATATTCGATGTAAACCACCGCAACAGGCTTTTATTGCTGTCGTTGACTCATCAATGTAAATATGTACACATTGTCTCTGTTGTACGTACACATATGCCTGGATGTGAGGCAACATTTTAGTAAAATCCAGCAAAACGAATAAAGGCCAAAGCAAGCAGGTAAATCTTTGGGCTCGAACAGAGAACGTGTAAGTAACTTAAGAATCGTTAGGACACTGGAATGGGAGAGAGATCAGGTGCTTGTTTAGGTATATTATGAACAAATGTTGGTGTATCAGGCAAACGTTCTTGCCCCAGTAGTCGGTGATTAACTGCAAAATCAGGGTTAATCATAGAAAATCACTAACAAGCCGAAATGGGTCAATTTGATCCAACCCAAAAGGTTTATTGGTTTCGTAACTTTTTCTGTTAGTTGAAATTGTTTTATTGTTTCGTGTCAGGGCCGCAAGTTTGCAACCAGCTGGTATTTTTGAGGGAGGCAAAATGATGTAACTTGCTGCTGTACCTAACAACTATTGCACATTTGTTTTTGAAAATTTCGAGGAGATGAATTGCTCGGTTTCCCCCCTCTGGTTGCGGGCCTCTTGCCTCTCTTAGATGGACAGGTATGTGGTAAGTTGGAGAAGCTCATTCAAGCAGTCATTCTCCAGTGAGGTGGGATTTATAGATTCGCCGGGTCATTTTGGCCCAGTATCTAGACCTTGAATGTTAGAAAGTTCGTATTGCTCAAAATTTGCAAAACCAATTTACAAGGAGCACCAGTAGGATCTCCAACCTGCAAATATTGTGTGGTATAAAAAAAAGTGTGAAAGAAACGAGAAAAAAGGCCATTGTAAAGTGTGTAGATTTTTCTACAGAGCAAAATTGCGTTTTAGTTAATCGTCATGTGTGTTTTAGTTTTTGAAATAAACATTTTACAACCAAAGCAACAATAGATGTTGTACATGATGTACATAGATTTAAAGGAATTGGGTCAGACGAATGGGTCAAAATACCCATTTTGACTCTAAATGCAGAAAAAATACATGGCATGTTATAAGGCAACTAAAAGTCAATAAAGTCAAAAATTTTCTGCCTTTTCAAAAGTTTATGAAACGTCCACAAACCAAATTTCACGCTGAAACCATGAGCCACTCGAAAGTCATGAGGTCAAAATTTATAGTAGAGTTTTTGTCGTTATCGATATTTTATTGAAGTTGCAGCAACAGATTTTGATATGTTTTGCAAATCTGAAATAGTAATGGGTTTGTTGCTACTTTTGACGTAATAACGTTGCTTAGCCCACAACTGGACGATTGAGTAAACCAGGCATGGCAATGCAAGAAACATGGTCTTACAGCACTTGGTTTGGCAAATGCTCAATTCATTATGTATATATTGTGTTTTAACTTTGTGATACGATATTCTCAGATTTGACTCTACTGTAGGTATTGATGTACTTATCAACATATCATGTTTAAGGTTAAACAACCAATTCTTAAAAGTTCGAAGTATACTGCATGAATATGCTACTACTTTTACCTCAACACCTAAGGGTCAGTGCCGGATTAAGGTAGCGCGGGGCCTGTTTTACGCTTGCTTGGCAATTGTTGTAGACATCCTTATAATAATCGGTCGATTAGTAGGCTACATCGTGGACAATTGAGTATCTAGTCGAAAAAACAACTTAACGTAAACCCTAGCAACAAACACAGTCCTACAGACAGACTACCAAAAGCCAACGCCAAACCCTGGTAACCTACTCAAAAGACAGCTGGCCGTCACCCAACCTGTCGACGAACTCAACCATACTCACTCTCCTCAAGGAACTTCGCAACTAGCTAAACAGCCTCCCTTGAAAAAATAACATCCACGCAAAAGTTCGTTGCGCTTAAACGACAAGCACTTAGGTTTTCCACATGGAGTTCTGAATACAAGCAAATAATCAGCTTGCTCTCAAAAGCACAGGTTGCCTCAGGCAAGTAATTATAGCTCGCCTGTTTTTTGCTACTTGCAGAAAACCTTGCTTCAAAACTTTATATTCTCGAAACTGCATGACTGATACACTGAGCAAAGCTTACTATATCAGCCCGTGGCCCAGTGGTAAGTGTCTCCGCTTCGGTGTTGGTGGGTCTAAAGATCGACTCTCGGCCGACTCTTACTACAATCTGTAGCTTTCTTACCAAACGCACTGTGTGCCAGAGTTGAGCGGAGTAACATTTTTCCGACTCCGCTCCTGCTCCACGCTTCAAGATTCCTGCTCCTGTTCCGACTTCGAAAAATTTTGAAACATGAACTCCGACTCCTGTTAACACTCCGAAAAATTCCAAGTAACTCATATTAAATAGATACTGTCTATTTTGCCTCATAAGGCAAAATATATCGTGGCTGTTTTGCCTTTGATAGAACACAAATGGTTGAAATGGTCACATGAATAGTCGAATACAGATAGACACCACATGTTGAGGTTTAAAGTTATGGCTCAACCTATTCTTTACACAACGTAGACAAACAGCCACTAAAAGCTTGTCCACATTTTAATTAGACATTATGGTCAGCTATGTAGGTCATACGTTCAAACTTGTTATGTGATCACTTCATACCAAAGTGTGCAACTACTGACAACATAACTTCAGAACTGCTTTTTTCTCACGAGGCAAAATAGACGCTGCTTATCAAATATACACCAGTATAGGTTCTTCTGTAATTAAATTATAAAGTGGAAACCATTGAAACACTAGTTAAGTAGGTCAAGCTTCAATAATTAATTAACCAGATAGATAACAAGTATTTGAAGTGAGTGTTAATTTTCTACTTTTACAAAAGACACATTTTAAATCTCCGAGGTCAGGAATTGATAACCTGTTCACAAATATTAAATCAGTGTTTTTTAAGCCGTTTTTGGGTGTCAAAATGACACCCTAAATTCTGAAAGCCGGATTTGCTTTGTATTGAAGTGAAACGATTTGAGATAAGAATGTTTTCCTGCACGTGGCTATTGTAATTTGTAACAATGTTATAGGTCGACACAATTTTCTGGCGCAGAAGTTGGAAGCAAAAATTGTTAGTTTGGTATCTGTGCATTGTCATACGCACCGCTTCGGCCTCTTACTATACTGCCACAGATTTGTACAGTATGTTGTACGAAACTGCAAAAGCACTTTCATGCAATTATAAAAATGTTGTACTGTTTCACCGATTCGATCAGCTTGCCTGGCGATGCATCAGACTACAATGAAGAAAAAAGCATCAGACTACAATGAAGACTATAAGTTCGACAGTAGCAGCGCCAGCGCGCGTACAAAACAAGGTGGTTGTCGAGTGAGGCAACAGTGAGAGCTAGGAGCGAGATTTTGGCTATTTGGGCCATACTGAAGCAGCGGTCAAAAAATAAAAATGATGCAATGTGCGTTGTTTTACTGCGACTTATGAAAACAAAAAAATTCAACACGGTACTTTCCTTTTGTCAACACTGGCATCTCCCAGACAGAACTGAGCAAAGATTTTCAGGCGGGATGTTTTGACTTTGCACAGATGAAATCTTCCGTAGAACTGTGCATCAATAGGCTCTATGATGCCGCTGCTAAATCTGAGTTTGAAGCTAATTGCGAAAAGTTTGGTAGTGAATTAGGGGAACTTGGAACGCTGGATGATTTGGCTGCCTCGTGTGTGTCAAGTGGCATTGCGTTTTCGAAGAGTGCCGAAAGTTTTAGCAAATTTACCGTCCCCATTCACAAAAAGGAGACGTGAGTGAATGAACCAACCACCGCGGCATCTCTTTGCTTTGTTTCCCAGGAAGAGTGTATGTCAAGATGCCACGAAAATAATTGAATCAAAGCTGGATGATACCCAGTGTGGTTTTTGTCTCGGCTGTAGCACTAAAGAAAAATTTTCTACTCTGCAGCAAATTTTCAAGAATTCCTAGGATGATGCCAAAGGTTTATACACGTGTTTTGTCGATCTCGGGAATGTGCATGGCCGGGTTCTTCGTGAAAAGCTTTGGGAGGTGTTACGGGAGTACGGTGATGACGGGTACCTCTTGCTGACCGTCAACTAGTATTCCTGATCACAAAATTGTGTCCGCATTAGAGGTTAAATCACAACTGTTCAGCTTTGTTGTTAGACTCCGACAATGGTGTGTGCTGCCACCACTCTGTCTATATCAGGGCCCTCTACACAACGGCTCTCGGGCCAAATCCGACCTGTGAAGCAGGCCCGTAACCAGGGGGGCGAATCCCCCCAAAACAAATTTTCACCCCCCCTGGAAAAAATGTGTTGCACATAGTTTAAAACTATTGGACACAGTTCAAAAAATTTAGGCCTCTCTCAGAAAACTCTTCGCCTATCCTGGTGTCCCAAGCTGGTTACGGACCTGCTGTGAAGCCATTTCACCCGGCTGCAATACGTTTTGCCATTACTTATGAAAAATGTGTTGATTTAATAGAATGGTGCATATTCCGAAAAATCACATTAAGCAAGATGTCTGGCCCTTGAAGTGTTGTGCAATAGCTTATGTGGTCTCTCCCAAAAAATTTGAAGAGCCCTGGTCTATATGAATTGGATGGACAGCCGCAGACGCCTAGACAAGGGTGTCACTGCTGAACTGCAGGATGAACTGTTTGCGTTTTGCGGAGGAAGTGGTGCTGCATGCGTGGATCTTCTCAACAGGGTCTTCAGCACGAATTTGATCGGTTTTCTGCTGAGTGTTAATTGCACAACAATGAACAACAAGCGACGTAACAGCTATTAATATCTCTTTTTCGGCTATTACCTGCACTCAACCTCCTGTACAACTGAGCTTGGAATCTGAATGCGGCACGGTGATCTAAAAAGTCTCATGATGACATATCAACATACTGAAGCAAGAAATCATTTCCCCTAAAAAAACGAGGAGCCCTGACGGAACCTTTAAAACTCACGTAACCCCACTACTTTTTGCGGAATACTAGGGTTCCACGGAACCCTTGTTGAAGAATACTGAGCTAGATTATATTTATGAACACATACGGAAATCCATTTTGACGAGCACAAATCCAGCCTCACATTTATTAGATTTACACAGAAATGTTTCTTAGACCCAATAATGCCCTTTTACTCGCAGGTACAAAACTTAAGAGCACTTACAAAAGCTTAGAACTCACCCTAGCCACACGTTTGCCTACAGTCATCCACCATACTCCTAAGTTCTATAACGTCATATAAGCCAAGGACTAGGATCAAACGTCAACAACGACCCAACACACGATAAATCAACCGATTGACGGATCAATCAACCGTCAATCAACCAAGTGAGTTGATAAACGCGTTGAGAACCATGTTGCCGCTTCATGTAAAATGCCTACTGATAAAACACCCCTGATACACGATTATTTATTGTTTGGCTAAGACAACAATCGCTTAAGGGCACATGCCATAGTTTAAATCACTCAAACTCAAAAACGTCCTTCAACTCCGAGTAGTGTCCCGACATTAAAACCACTTTTATTTCAATAAAGCCCATGGCCGTCGCCAGCGGGGGGGCCAGTGGTGCCCGACCCCCCATTTGAACTCCGTGCCCCCCTATTTCATATTTGGCCCCCCGAACTACCACGAAGCTGTACAATTGCCATGCGCAGTTGTAGATAGTTAATAAGCAATACATTGTTGAATAACTCTAGTTTGCGACATTGCGTTTGTTTTTTCAAACAAACAAAAGCGCAAAATTCCACTGTTTTAGTCGCCGGAATTGCCAACATAAAGGTCTTGAATGCTTCATGTAAACAAAACTTTCACTTATGGTAAACCAAGAGCGCGTCTTGTTTTTGTTTCATGACGAACAGTAAAGTTGAACGGAACACAGAGCACTGTGAAATTAGTTTTTGAGTAGTCACACGTAGGTTGTGTGCACTCAGGGCCGGATTTACCAATAGGCTATGTAGGCTTAAGCCTAAGGCCTCAAGATCCAAGGGGCCCTCCGGCAAAGTGTGGTACACATAGAGTCAATTGCCGTTACTGTGTATAATCAGTTCGATAAATAGATATTCGTCAACCATTTATGTTTTTAATTTTTATTCATTTCATCAGATTTTGTGTCGATAACGCCAGGGTATTCCAACGAGTTTTCATGAATCTCAATA
>JGI24158J21664_10002914_pt1 | contig 21161 bp, 12 predicted proteins | sample Ectturendosymbi3_FD_21664 | JGI IMG/M metagenome (IMG submission 21664)
CTTCAAACGCCAACCCTAGACAGCTCATCAGCTTAGCCTACTGTTGCAAGCTGCACTGGTGCAGACTGCAGATAAACGAAGAGTTGTATTTTCGCAGCCCGAGATTGGCGACCAGAATTGAATCCAATGCCGCCAATATCGCCAATAAGTACTAGTAAAAGCATTGTTATACTTAAATATAAAATTCAATATCCAATAAAATCAGGTAGTATAAAACAATCTAGATCATATTTCCTCCGTTTTTTCTTTAAAAATTCATCGTTAAATAGCCAATTGCTTGGTTTCTTTCCTTTAGGGCTGTGCCGAAGACAGCCCCGAAATTGCCAAATTCATCGGCAAGTGTGCTGAAAACGTCATCGCGTAAGCGGCGTCGTTGGAAAAGAGCGAAACACTGGTTTTGTTGGATTCCTGGGAAACGTTGAGCCAAAATGGTGTCGGAAGTACCGAAAATGATCGTGTAGTGAAATTTCGTAACTAAATCCAAACTTAAGGCGAGTTTGGCCGTTTGGCGGAATCTTTTGCCTTACATTTTTCAGGGAGGGCTGCAGCCCGGCAACCTGTCTAGACGAGCCGCCCCTGACTACCACGGTTGACTGAGTTTGATGACGTCATCAGATGGCCCCTTTTTAGTATTGCCTCGGGCCCCCCCAACCCTAAACCCACCACTGAAAGGGGCAGCTTGGATTTGCTACTATTGCTCAAAATCAAAATACAGTCAACTGGAAAATATGAAGTTGGTACGAACGAAAGAAACCTTTCGCTTAATTTTTCGAATGTTTTCAATCTTTCAATAGTCAAAATCGTTACTGAGTGTTGGCTAAGTCAAAATATATGTTTATTGACTTTTGATCTTCACTACATCAAATTAACATGGTTATTCAAAGTAAAGAAGACTGAAATATGGTGCCGCACATCCTAGTCTCTGAACCTTCGTTTGTAGATTGTTTTGCCCAAGTACTTTTGATAGTTGCATGAACCCTCGAATTTAATGCTACCTGAATTATTAAATTGTGTGTTCCGTTGTGAAATTAAAACAATCTGAGTGCAACTGCCTTGGTTTCACGGGCTGGCGCAGCAACGTTGATGACAAATTACTGAAGCGTGTAATAAAAATCCTGTGACGTAGTATACTGCTGTTCGACAAAGCGATCACCAGGGAATGCATTGCTAGTGTGAGTTTACATATGAGAAACACATCAGNAGAACTTACTTGTGAAGTGATCCAGAGGCTGCTGGTTCATGTGTTTATTTACATCACATAGACGCAAATCGACCTTTACAAGTAATTTTATAGTTGCGTGACGTCGTTGTAGGTTGTCATCCATTTGAATATTTTGTATACGTCGTTAAGCCTCGGCTGCTACCTACGTCCTTTTAGTGGTTTTATTGGCCCGATTGCTTCTAAACGCTGCGTGCAACGAGATTTCATGTTTAAATATTTCACCTGGACATTCGGCAGTGTTGCATATTCTCATTTTTGTGACTTGACCGTCGCATCCGTCTTGTCCGACGTCTCCATTCATGCACTGTCTTCTTGAAATCTGCTTTCCTCCACCGCAGGTCGCGTTACACTCGCCCCACGTCGTCCATTCACCCCAAGACGGGCAAGGTGCTGTAATAACAAGTATCAGCATTAACACTTTTGTTCCATTTTTAGCTTAACCTGTAATGTTCACAATGAGGGTCTTGGCTCCCACGTTTCAATCTCATCCCATTCTATTCAATTTACTCAACCCCAGGCGCGTTGCCAGAAATTTTGTTTGACAGACCCACTCTACACAAAGTGTGAAAATGACTGTGCATTTGCGAAAACGAAGCCACAATTGGTTATCACCACGGCTTTGCACTAATGTTAATAAATACTTGCCGCCGCAGCTTAAAACAGCGGTTGTTTAGCTGATCTAGCCCAGTGGTTTCAAACTATGAGCCGAAACCCAAACGGAGGTGGAGAAGGGTCAAAAAATTGGTTGCGCGGAGGCGAGTCAAACTGGAGTTGTGTATTTTGACGTTATGTCTGCTTCTCTGTGTCCGTCTGTAGCATAGGCACATGGGAAAAAAGTTGATGGCTAACATTAAAAATGAACTTAGCAACTTGTTACCAAAAATCATCCATACAATCGTTAATTTTTGATACGTTTTTGAGGTTTGGGTTGCGAGGTCTTCAAACTCAGATATGGGTGGCGCTCAAAAATGTTTGGGATCCGCTGATCTAGCCATGCTATCGTAAGCGATTGAAGTCTTTTTAAATCCATTAGGGTAAAAGTGCCAAAATTCAATTTCATTTCATTTTAGTAACATGCTGGCCTTTTTCGAGAAAACAAATTGCAAGCTATCTGCAAGTAACGGCAGTGAGAATGTCCACAGCACTTACACAATGAAAAATATCTTCCTACTCGTGGGCGTCGGAAGGTGGTACAGGGAGGCCTTGCCTTCCTGGTTTTTGAAATTTAACATTTTTCTATTACATTTTTAGCAAACAATGTCATTTTCTTAGATTTGAGAAGGAAAAATGAAATTTCACCACTTTTGCTCCCTCTAGGGAAGATTTTTACGGCTACTTCTAGAAAAACCACTAAAGGCCTTTCCCTGGTGAAAATCCTTCTGACGCCCATGTTTCTAATTACGGTAGATTTTGGCGCTGACTCTTCCCTTAGCAGCTGAATGATTTCAAATTTACTGTAGGGTAGGGTGGCAAGTAACATCAGATGAAAGTTGAAACACTTTCAGACTATGTACAGGTCGGACCAGAACCGTCGCCAGAAAGTCGTCCATAGGTGGGCTTTACTTTTGTGCAGGGGGGTTTGGCATTCAAATTTGACAAAAATTCCACTAATTTATAGCTGACAAGGGTAAGTTAAGGTAGGTTATACAGTTTTTGTAGCACGCCAGAGTTATCAGAGAGGAATTTTTGCGATGGTCTTGAAAGGAAGTTTACATCACCAGTGGGTGGGATGCAGCAAGCTGGTGCATCAGAAACAGCGTTACTCCTTGTTTTTACTTTCTTTTGGTGATTACAAGCGCTTAGATACAAGTTTAAAGTTTACATTTCATGATCACTAACTTCCACACGGAGCTTAAACCTCAGCTAAAGTCAGTCATGGCATGATTTCTCCAGCATTTACACTATACACATTTAAATATTCATAGTAATATTATTGGTAAACCACACTGCTTTGATCAGGTTCGGCTGAAAGCTGAAATAGGATAGGTTTTTCGTTGATTTGTACTGAAATATTTATTTGGCTCACACACCAAAAGCTTAATTAACTGAAAATTGTTGGTATAACTTGTGGAATTTGGAGGGGGGGGAAATTGCGTGCTAAATGAAACTCTTGTAGATGGGAATATCTCTGTCTGACTAAATGCGGGTAATGCAACATTACCGAGGTTTATCTGCAAATTGTTTTGGTAACACAAAAAAGCAATGACTATTGATGAACTGGGAAAACTTTTATTCTGTGTTTCAAGGTATGACGAAACGGCAAGCCTTTCATTCGCTTAGCTTTATTTTTGGAAAATATTTTATGCGAAATCGGATGAAAAAGGGTTCGAATGTCTTCGTACAAAAAGTGCCATGTGTGGAAGCGAAAATAATATTTTTCATGTGCGAGGATGAAGAATAAGAAACGAAATGAGATAAATAACTTATGGAGTGATTGTAATGGCGCAGAGGCGATTTTACTTTGCATAGATCCGAGATTAGATGCCATTCTATATTTATAGCTGCAGTCAATTTACATAGATGATTCATGATTGAAACTGGTCTCAGTCTATATGTATACGTATGGCTGGTTAACTCTCATTCTATCTCTGTTTGTCTTAGTTCGTGAAAGCTGCTTCTGCAGAAGTTCAGCATTTCATATTTTCGACGTTTGTGGTTTAAAGCAGGGGTTCCCAACCAGTGTTCCCTGTACGAAAATTGTACACTGAGCAAATGTTTGTTTTGTTGCGCAAGAAACGCATGCAGCTGCGCAACCATGCATACACAAAAACAGTGAAGCGTTCCCATGTTTAAAGGGCTATGCGATATATTTATATATCGGATTAAACTTAGAATGTTGGAAGTGCGCGAGAATGAGATAGCACTGCGCAAATTGTCTGGTGGTACTGCTCAATTGCGCAGTTGCGGACATTAGAGGGAACACTGTTCCCAACCTTTCTCTGACCATGTCCCGCTTCAGCATTCCCGCAAATGAGCATCTACGCTTCAGCATTTCGGCAAATGAATATGTACCCCTAAAATTTCTTATGACAAAATATTTTTTCATGATTAATCATAGATATATTTAACAATAAGCATATAATGGCTTTTGAAAATAATATTCACTGATATTTATATAAATATTTGCAAATAAAAATATTTCTGTTACCCCTTCGTATATGCAAATAATGTACCCCTAGGAGCACATGCACCCCAGGTTGGGAACCTCTGGTTTAAAAGCAACTATTAAAGTCTCGAAACCTGGTCTCCTTTTCGGGAATCGTATCAAAACATTTTTGGTTAATATTTGTCTCGAAGGATGCGCGCCTCACGCTCGAATCCTCCGACTCAAGACTTGCAATGCTGAATTTTGACCTGATATTTCTGTACGAAATATGACGTTGAAACATGTTTCAAGAAACTTGATAGTCAAGTTTAAAGCACCATGGGCTTAACCTGTTTGTTGTTAAGCTGGTCGCACGCTGCAGCAAGATTGGGGTGAATTTTTGTATGGTGGATCTTGTTCGCAAGAAAACACAAAACAATCAAAATCTTTTAAGAAACCGTAAAATTTAACGAAATTAACGCATGTATCAGCTTTCAGCACAAATTTTTAGGTGTCATGTGTCATTTTTGAAGATGCAGATCTGGCTATCTGTTTTGTATGTGTCTACAACAGTGGTTCCAAAGTGGGGATAAATTACCCCCCGAGGATAATATGCGGTTCTTCGTGGGGTAACGCGGAACCAACACCACAATGTTGTTCTGTATTTAGGACTGGGTTCAAGTAACACAAATTTATTGTTTTAGGCTAATTATAATCAAATTCAAAATGTCTATTCATCAAAGGCTTTCCAATTATATTATTTCTCATACATCAGATACTGAGACAGGCAAAGATCGATACGCATTGCGTAGCTACTTCAAGCATGTAAGCGGAACCAAACGGGCGTCAATAATAAAACCAATATAACGCTACATTTGGTGGGTTTAGCCTGTCGTTTTTGATTTACGAGCATATAACTCAGCGGTAATGAAATCAAATAAACATATAAAGGAAAAAGAGCCAACTGCACGACTGCTTCATAGCCATCAGGGGTGTAACGAGGGGGCAGGGGGACACAATGCTTCGGGCGCCAAAATGTCCCAACAATGTCGCAAGTAGTCTACTTTCTTCAATACAGTACATTTAATCCCAATAGACGTCAGGCTCGAACATGCGTAGCGCCAAATTTGTTTCTGCCCCGGGCGCCATCTATGTTTGGAGTTGTTGTTTGCTAGTTCTTACAAGATTGATTGTTACAAGATCGCAAAACATTCATATAAAGTTCATGAAACTGTACGGACATAAAAGGGGACCAGAATTGGGAATCTAGTAACGGAAAAGGTTGTTTGATCGTTATAAATACAAGCTAGAAAATTGTGAAGGTTTTGATTTTGTCAAAAAAGTAAGAAAACGCCTATAAGCACGATTGAGAACACTACACTGCAGAAAAAAATAACAACTTGATTCCAAAGTATCGTATTTCGCTGAAAGGCAAGTAAACGACTAATACATCAAATCTGAAGTGTCTATTTGCATAAACACTATATCGTCGGACTTGGTTTTGAGTACTTCATTTTTCAGAAAGTCAAAAAGAGGCTTGCAAAATTAATTCTACATTGTTTTTTCAAATAAAAGCTGCCAGGAACGGTACAAAATATTTCTATTAAGTTGTTTTTAAAAACAGTATGAAGATACGCACGGGATTTGACACACCTTTATTGCACTTTTCCGTTTTCTGGGCTACGCCTGTGCAACCAGCTTGACCAACACTTCCGTGCAAGCAAGTTCTGTCAGCAGATCTGTTACCACCTCCGCAGCTTTTCGAGCAGGACGTCCACACGCTCCAGTCAGACCATTGTGGGCAAGCATCTGTGGAACATTAAATGAGAACAAATTTTTCTTAAAATGCAGCTGAACAGAAAGCTATAAATTTGTAAAATATAATGAGCGTCTAACAAACACTGAGGCAGAGCAAAGCAAGCACTGTTACACGAAAACACTGCGGATAGTCAAACACACTTGCGAAATAGGTACAAGTTTCAACTTTTTGTAGCGGAACAAAAACCTAGTTAGGTGCGGTTGTTGCTGACTGTGATGAGTTATGAATAGCTTATGATTTCGATTTCGAAAAATTTTATTGATCATGTAAAAACTAGCTTGCAAACGCCGGTTATTTTAAACATTTGCAAAGGTTAAGAGCTGTGTTTTCATGGATAAAGAACTTGGGCCTACAAAACTGCCGGCAGTATATTTGCAAGGCATACCGGTATGTTCTGTGTTTATGAGTTGTCTTTGGAGGTTTGTAAGCTACTTTGAATGATCGTGTTGCACGTGTTTGACTTTGAAAATTTTGTTTCTTGGAAACAATATATATATAAAATAGTGATATTTCTAACGTTATCAGTTCACGTACGTTGTACCTATATCTTGTCGCTTGGTTGAACCAAATTATGGCATGTATTGCACTTGCCTCTATACTTGCTGGAACAAAGTCAAAAATCTGGCTAAACCTGACCGGTTTCTGCCACCGGTTGTCCAGTACTTTCAGGTAGACATGCATGCATTAGATTTCTCCGTTTGCTTAGTAAAGAGAGGCTTCAGCTCATATAAATGAAAAAACGCTATCCAACAGAAACTTCAAGGCAGATTAAAAAAAAACTATTCGTGAATGACTGCCAAGGCGATTTGTGAACCTTGCAACTTACGCATGTTGCAGTCTTTTTCATCTGTTGCTGAACCAACACAACCTTCCTGGCCAATTTGTCCGTTCAAGCATGTTCGAGACCTTGTAATCTTTCCCTTCCCACAGCTTCTGGAACAAGAACCAGTTGGACTCCATTCACCCCAAGATGGGCAGGTGTTGGTGTTGCAAGTCTAGGAAATAAACCAACATTTATCAGGAGCGCACCAACTTGTACCCATTGAGCAGCACTAGCCTAGCGAGAAACGTTTTCTTACTTTGGTTTTGATAGCTTCTCCTTTGCTTCTTGTCTGTTGTCCTATTCCGCACGTTTTGCTGCATGCAGTCCATTTACTCCATTCTAAATTTTAATAACATTTCATTTCCAACATCACAGAACGGAAAGGGATGAACAGAAATCTATACTATACATTTCTTAACAAAATGATCATTGTGGTTCCTAATATTAGACCGACCGGCTTGTACAGTAGCTCAGTGATTAGTTCGTCTACTGAGTTAACTATTGAATTCTACTAAATGTTGACTAATTTGGAACCAGGTATTTTTGCATGGCGCAGAAAACAGAGAAAACCGCAGAAACATCTCACGTACGTTGGAACGAAGGGGTTTAGCACTCGGAAAAGAACAAGTTGGGCACAGTAACGTAGCCATCCCAAAAATTTGGGATGAGCCAAAAAAATTGGGGGGTAAAATGCTTGATTTTAGGCAAATAACTATTTTGTTTGAAATACAGCCTCTCAAAGCACAAAATGACTATATGTTCTGAAAATTTGGGGGAGCATGGCCCCCTATACCCCCTGGTTACGCGTATGGTTGTGCAGTTGGCTTAGTTTGCTATGTAACAGTAATACCATCATAGTGTGTGGAGTGAGACTGAGGCATGAAACAAACCATGCACTGTCTTTCAACGTCTCTGCCCAGGCGCCACTGTCTATGTGTTCGTGCCACCGTGGATTAAGTTGCTATTTGTCGCGTGCGTGCATATATATACATATATATATTTTTATTTATTGACTTGATCTTTACTACGTCAAATTATCAAGATTATGCAAAGTGAAGCAGTCTGAAATATGGTGGCGCACATCCTAGTCTGAACCTTTGTAGATTTTTTTGCCTAAATGCTGTTGATTGTGGCATGAATTTTCGTATTTAATGCCACCTGAATAAATTATTTGTGTTTCATTGTGAAATTAATACAATGTGAGTGCAACAGTCTTGGTTTCACGTGCTGGCGCAGCAGTGTTGATGACAACTTGCTGAAGAATGCAATGAAAATCCTGTGACATATATTACCATTCGACAAAGCAGCCGTCAGACACAGTATATCGCTTCCTGCGCGTGTGAGTTTGCATATGGGAAAGACATCAGTGGAACTTCTTTGTAAAGTGACACAGAGGCTGCTGATTCGTGTATTCATTTACATTGCACAGACGCAAACCGACCATCACCAGCAATTTTATGGTTGCGTGACATCTTTACAGATTGTGGTTCGTTTGCCTTAGTCACCTGAAAACCCTCCATAGTTTAAACCTTAATCTGTTTTCTCAGTTGAATCTTCTAGTCTGCTCCGTGCGAGAACGAGGTAAATGATGTTTGCTTGAAGGTACATGGCGTTGTATTCTTCAGGAAACTGAGACACGGCAGGAATGTGCTCAATTGCCGTAATGTATAAGTATTTGACATCGAATTTTGTTGTATAAAGTAGATGTGAAGGATTTTGGAAAATTTTTGAAAATCAAAATTGACTGACCTACGAACTACTGTTGGGAGGTCAAACAACCTGTAACAAAGCCATTTTAACGAATGATCAAAACTGTAAACCCATAGACAACTTTTTTGAGAGCAAAAAGAAGCAATTTCGCCCAGTGTTTGCTCAAACCCCTCTCAAAGAATTTCAACGATTGAACAAAAAAATAAAGAGGGTCACTATATGTTTGATCAAAAATTCCAAAATCGTTAAAAATATTCACAAATGCTTCTGAAATTATTAAAAAATGCAATTGTTTTGGATCAAATCACTAAACATAAAATTAAGCCAATTAATGCAATCGTGGTACTCTCAACTACAGGACCCACTCTAGACGAGTTTGCATTAGACACGCCCTCTCATGTTTTACAGATATTACCTAGTTATCTGCTAGACACAATGAAAGAACCGGTATGAGCACATCGAAATTGTCTAGAATTGCCAAGCGTAGCTGTTTTTAGTGGGTGACTGCATTTTCACTATCCCAGGCATATAGGACCATACTAGATGATTTCAATTAACCTTCTGGCAGTAACTCATCGCATAATTTTAACGAGCAATTTCGGTATTTTATTTTATGAAATTACGCCTACACGGCCTATAAGGGGACTCATCTTGGTGTACTCCTTTTTAAAAGCGCTTGCTCTAATTTTTTTAAATTGCACGTGTAAATTCGCCTTTTTAAACTGCGTATGTAAATTCGCCTGTTAAAAGGAATTCATGTCCAAATTCTACATTTTGGAGACCGGCCTGCACACAACGTCTGCATGGATCCCAATACACTGTTAATCAATTGCAGGGAACAGCCTTGCAAAGAGCCCTGCACACACAGTTATTTTGGTGGCCTATCTCGACGTTTTTGCATCAATGGTCAATCCACAAAATCCTATATTCAAAGGTAGCTGCGGATCCCACTAAAGGGGGACTTAAGAGCAAATTGACTGATTTAGTACTTTGCGTGTTGATCAAGTTTTTGGCGATTTAATCAAAGCACGACACTACTAATTACTCACACCTAAGGAACTATTTTGTCGAATGCGGATTACAGGCACTGCACAAGTGTAGCGTCGTTTAAAATCTAAATTTATCAGTGACGATTGTGGCTGCCGCTGGCGTACTTCTACTCTTTTTTCAAGTACGTGAGCAAGTCGGTTACACTTGTACATCGCAGCCTCACCTTTTCGTAGTCCGTAATTTTGTACTTTTGTGACAAGCCTCCTACATGATTTCGCATTAGGCATACAAAATAGCCGAGTTAAACATACCGCAACGACCCAAATTGTTGATGAAGGGCATAGTGCTTTTGTTAAAAGGTATGTTTAGTTACTCACCTGCAGTAAGACGACATGCCTGATTTGCGCAGTCGCGATATTTGTAGGCTCCACCTTCACAGCCTGCCTGACCCGCGTTTCCGTTTGCGCAGCTTCGACTCGCTGTTTGCATTCCTCCCCCACACGTAACATTGCAAGAAGTCCACGCTGACCATTCTCNCCACACAGGACAGTTTTCTACAAAAATGAANGACGCAATATCGCAAGAGCATTGCAAGACTACGCTCACCTGGAAAAACATGAAATTACAGAAACGAAAGGGGCATATGTTAAATANAAACTGCCGTAGGCTACTTTATTATANAACGAGGTCAGTAAATCCATGTCATCCCACCTCAAGAAATCATTCGAAAGGCATTGATNTGAACGACACCTGACTTTCCAAGAATGCAAAGTACCATAAGAATATTTTAGCTGGGATANTAACAGCACATTTTTTCTCACTTTCTTGCATTGAGCGAAAAGTAATATAGGCAATTTTACGAGAAAGCTATGTCCAATGTCTCGATCAGACGATTACCTGGTTCAAAGGGGAGCTTATTGGGTGAAAATCAAGAAAATGGCTGGAAGATTTTTGCAAAGCACTAGAAATTCATAAGCAAATATTTTGCAAACGACGCTGCAAAGTTAGCAATTAGTACTTTTCATAATTTTATCATTTATAAAGTTAGTTAGTGAGCTGTAGTCGAAAAACACATAAAGCTTCGATGTTTAAACCAAAGACCTACGTTTGTAAAATGATTTTGTTGCCCATATGTGCTTTTCATCGATATACTATGAATTGTGAAAAATTTTGGTTTTTCTTCAAACCCGCCCATTCCAAACTTTGTAACTGTATTGCGCTTTTCAGTTTTCTGAGCATTTCCAAAACATCTTACTTGTATTGCAGCTAACCGATTTTGTAGTCAATCCATCGCATCCGGGTCCGTTGATACACAACCGACGTGCAGTTCTATTTCCTGATCCACACGTCTTTGAACAGGAAGTCCAAGTGCCCCACTCACCCCACTTTGGACAGTCCTGTTTGTTGCAACTCTGTAACACACAGGACTTTCTGTTACACATCGCTGAGTGCACATTACCTCTTAAAGAGTTCATGGCAAGCGAACGAACCCTGGTCTCTGTTGCGCTTCCCCGGTCGCAGCCGGCGTCCCCTGGATTTCCATTGACACATGACCTTCGTCTCGTTTCGTTTCCTCCACCGCAGGATTTTGTGCAAGAGCTCCATTCCGTCCAGTTTCCCCACGAGGGACAATCGAGACTGTTGCACGCCTTGTGAAAAAAATTGGCAAATGTTAAGGACAGCGTACTGGCAGTGGCAATCGGGAATTAGATAGAATTCAAGCAAATATCACACAGCATTGAAATTTTCTGAAAAGAAAATGTATTAGTTTTTTTCTACAGTAGTTTTTGTTTTCCACGCGAAAATTTCCACAAATATCATTAAAAAACTGTCTGTAGAAGTCGCAAGAATATTGAGTTCATGATTTTCACAACGAAATTTATATCAGTAATGAAATCATGCTAAAGCACATGTTGTTGTGCTAATTGGATTAGCAATACGATATACGAAAACTTTCGTTGATAATGAAACGTCTTTCAGCATTTTCTTGTCGCATGTGTCATTCTCAGTTTGTCAAAGCAAGTTTGAACTGTCATTTCTACGCTAATGAAACAAACTTCTAAGAAATTTAGTAATGGATCAGGAACTTGACTTTCCTTGGGAAAAAGCTTTATCATTTCCAGATAATCAGTTGGTGGTTTCAGGCAGAATTGGTTTACAAGTATAAAGAGAAATCAGCCAAAATGGTTTATTAAGGTTCATTATTTCTCATGGCAATAATGTATCTTATACGATGTGTCGATGTGATAAACGGAGTGCTGCGAGACAATCTTGAGAAATTTCAGAAAACTAAAACAACCTGTCATTTTTCTTAGGCTATACATCTTGAGTGCCAACTCTACTCTCATGTTCAGAGTTTACAATAACGACCCTGATAACATTTGGTGCAAAAACAAGTCTACTACAATAGAGGTAGCATAGATCGTTTGTATGGAATACAGAAAGCTTGACATGCGAATCGAAAAATACTGGCATTAAGGCAGGAAATGTCAGAACTATATCGATCGCCCACCCCGTGGCAGTGGCATCGCAATGGCAAAGGAGTTGTGTGTGCTAATAAACGGTAATTTTTTAAAAGTGCATGCGGTTTGTGAAAGTGTTTGAACCAAGCAGTTTTGTTAAATATATCTTATAGCGTTAGCTCGATGGCCGCATTAATACCTGTAAAGCTCTGTTTCAATTCTGTTTCTTAAAAACGCACCAGAATCCGCACAAAGACCTACTTAATGGAAATTACATTGCGGTCTTGAGACTTACAGTAGCCTTGTTTACACGCCGTTTTTTTAAAAAAGCATGTTTAAAATAATCTTATTTCCCAATAACGTGTGGAGAACAATGATAATAATTAAAATTTAAGCTTCAGTCGATTTTTAACCGCACTTTGGAATCCGAATCACTTCCTGCACATCCTGCGGTCCCTGCTTCCCCCCCATTGCATGTTCGACTTCGTTGGGTTGTTCCTCCTCCGCAGGTAAGACTGCACGTTGTCCACTGTGTCCATTCAGTCCATTCTGCAGCTGCATAAACATCGTAAGAACTAAAACAGCCGACTTCATAATAAGAAAAAATTCGTTTGCCAAAAAAATTCTCTTTGCGCTAAAAAAGGGACTAAAAAATATTATTAAAAATCTCTAAAATTTTACGATACCTGTGTTGTTTTCTCGATGACTTTTATATATAGGAATTCCAGTTTGTTCAGAGACCCATGATTCAAAGAACTCGACATTTGTCCAGGCTCCATAAACTCCCGGAGATGCGCAACCTTTTCCAAATGACGTGATGCCTGCAATGTACCAGTCGCAGCTGCTGCGCCGCTGGCAGAGCAAAGGTCCACCGGAATCACCTGCAGAAACACGAAAAATTAATTCATTAATATCAAAACTTTTACAAATGTGTTGTTTGGATTCACCCACGAGTGATTTTGTCGTTTTTTTGCTGGAAGGATGCTACACATGAAACATACAAATTTTATTTGTGAAGAGCTTTTAATTAGCGTGTTAGGACTTGTGCCAACAATGCCTTCATTGCCATTGTAGTTTGTGTTCATTCGTGTTTTTCAGAAAACAACGCAAGCCTTCTAAATCTCTAATTTTTTGGTATTTCAGTGGTTCGCCAACCGCATTCAAGGTAAGCGAAGGATACAGAAAGCGTAATTTGGAATAGTCAACACAAACGATCATCAATTTGTTTTATTGCTCCTTTTCACGAAAAAGCCCCTTGTCTAGGCGCCTCACAAAATACTACAAGCGTTAGAATTCGGTCTCTTGAAAACGTTTCACTGCGAACTTTAACCCTTTCCTGTACAGTACTACATCATCACCAACAGGTTTTGAGTTACGGACACTGGACAGACAGGGTTTTCTCATTTATAAACTTCATGCAGTGCTATTCCTAAATCTAAAGCTTCTCTTGTACAAAAAAGTAAAATTACCTTGGCAGGCGTCTTTTCCACCTTTCGCGTAACCAGCGCAGATCATCGTCGTTTGATTTATTACAAAAAATCCAGCCAGGGAGTTGTTGCAAGTGATTCCATCCACGATGGGCAAATCTACCTCCTGCAGCTTATCCGTCTGTCTTCCGCGGAAAGCTGAAAGAGCACCGACTTCATGATGAACAGCTCTACAAGCGTTCCCGCAGTAGAAGCTTAAGGTACGGTCTGTTGCTGCTTTTCACATTCGGGAAAAGGAATGAAGTATACACAGTACCGTCTCGTTTGATTCTATTTGAACAAGAGCTGATGATATTACTTAGTAGGCGAAATACTGTGTATATTCTGTAAGATCTTAGTGTCTCATTCTTTGCTGGGAAAGGATTTCTTGCGATAGGTAGCGTACCGTCTTTTTTATACAAAATTAATCTGATCAAAAATAATCTAACCGAGGAAATGTGGTTATCACAAACAGTGCTTTGCTGTACTACTAAAATTGACTCGTTTGTGGTGTTTGTTTCGGTTACTGAACACCTCCTCTTTTTCATGTTATGGCTGGAGTTACACAAGAACACGAATAATTATGTTTTCAGCAGTAGCTTAAACAATAAAATATTGGCCATTACAAACTATTAGAGCTAAATCTGTTTTTGCTTGTGAAATCTTTAAAACAGAAAAAAACGCACAATGTTAAAAACCGTTTTCAAGCAATCTGTTGAAGCTGAATCGATATCAGAAAACCGTGCTGGGATAGGTTAACTTGTTAAGGAACTCATTCTCTTTACTCTTAGCGTTCGGTGTTCATTCCTTTTTTGACGATACGGTCTTGCAACAATCTCCTAATATTACCAAAACTGTAGAAACAGATCTATTAAATATTGTGAACTCAGTGGATCATAGAGTGCTTGGCAAAGAACGTATGAAGCATATTTGGCAAGGGAACTTTAGAACTATTCTCGAAACATCTGTTGACAGAAAAGCGGCCACAGATGAACTAATTTATTTACAATTACGAAAATCTGTCAGGTTTCACAGTTTTTAAAACAAACCTTATACACGCAAGTAATGAAAGGGGTCAACGTTTACCTTAAAAACGTTAGAAAAATTACTGGTACGGCAAATCAGTCCCAATTCATAAAAACTTTAGCTTTCCCAATCAGGTGATATGCAACCTCCCTGCGTTTTTACAACTCCTAAAATGTGATAAAAACGTTGTTCAAGTGTGAAAAATTTCATTGAAATATTCGAAATGCAACTCTTTGATGTGTTCAAATGAAGTAAAAACGTTTCTACTGTAAACCTTTAGAATAGAACAAGTGAAAAGTCTGCAACGACATGCAGCAAATTTCAAGTTGCTGTGAAAGCTTTGGCAGCGCAATACAAACAAACAAGATTACACTATAAGCCTGTGCGGGGCAAAATCTGTCTATGCCGCTTTTGTATTTTAACAAAACCCTCCTAGTGCTACAGACAATGCTCGTCAACCGTCATGCAAGTCTGTGCAGGAATGACAATTTTCGGATATTTGCAACAGTGATGGACACTAGAGACTCGGTGTCAGACTCGAGAGTGTGTCTGGGCATGCTTTTGTGAGTCGCGGTTTCGAAAGTCTCAGGTCAAGTCTTGGTCGTGAAGGATGCCGGTACCGGTCTTGAACGGTTCCCTCTCAAAACAGACCATGTTCATAACAGACCTGTTCATAGCAGACCTGTTCATAACAGACTCGTTCATAACAGACCATGTTCATAACTGACCATGTTCAAACACACCACGTTCGTGGCAAGGGCGACACTTTTATGGTCTTCCCCGGGCGGTACTTAGCCTCGCTACGCCACTGTGAAGAGGTAGAATAAAAGTTGCAGATTTCTTTTGTTAATAGGAATCGTAATCAGTAGTGATTACAGTGAGTGTGCGAAGTGTGCAAAATGGGGTGAGTGTGCAGAGTGTGCATTTTAAATTTACACGCTTTCAAAGTTTTATAAAATTGTGTTTACTCGTATGATTGTATTTTTATTATAATGAGTACATTTTATTCAGTAAAAACTTAGTTTGGTTTGCTATATGGCATGTTTGTGATCAGCGGCGTAACGAGCGAGAGGGCAGGGCCATCCCCCTGGCAAGCTAAAGATAAAAACTGGGACTCCTTTAGCTGACATTTTGATATTTAGTATTCTTTTGGTTTTCAGTAGGTTGTTGTTTTTTAGCGTGTTCGCGGTGTTTTCAGTTTTTTAGCTAGTTTGGCTAGTATAGACATCCACGTCATCTGGATTCACCACAATTTTTCAATTCTTTTTAGTTTTGGCCAGTGGGCCCCCTTCAGCTACGTTTTGCCCATCCTGACTCAAACCACTAGTTACGCCACTGACTGTGATCATTAATATGTTTTTAAAACATTCAGATTTTCAGCTTGAAGATAAGAAGCCACATGAAATTGTAAAACATAAATAGCCTGCGATCGAAGGATAAAGGGCTCAGTCAAAATGTAAGTTCACCTAATCTGAGGATAAGCAAGCCCTTTATTCTTTGGTCATGAATAAAGGTCCCAATATTCTTCAACAGAAAGATATGTGGGTCCCAATTAAAATTCAAGAGGTTTCAATTTCAGAATTTTAAGCCCTTGTATGAATCAGTTGATTAATAGTTACAAGATTTAGCTGCTAGCCTAAAACATTTTGCTTATAAATCTGATAATTACCCAGTTTACATATCCAGAAAAATAACATAAGCTATTAAAAAAAAAGCTATTAGCATGAGCGTATTTGTTCAGCATCTACCAAATATTTGTAGTTGTGTGATGTTAACTTGTTTAAGCCTTTTCTGTGGGGTTGCCAGATGTCTTTTGTAAAAATACCGTCCATTGTGACAACAGTGACAGGTCTATGCTGCATTCCTAAGCGCATATTTAATGGCACTGGATTCTGTGAAAACATTTAGAAAAACACTTTTTTGACAATGCATTCATGTTTTTCGTGTTATTTTCTTTACAATTTAATGAAGCTTCCACAATTGTTGGTTTGAAAAATTTTCAAACAATGCATAAACGTACGCTTTGTCAGCATAGTCTATAGCCCTATGCTAAGCATTAGCAAACTAACCTTTTTTCATCAAAAATGAAAAAGGATAACTGCAGTGTTTAATGTGAACGGAGGCGTTTGCTGAAACTCTAAAAAATGATGCAGTTAGTAAAATTTTGATTTTACGTTGTGTATCAACTTCTGAAGTGAACATCTTTCCGTACAATTTGATAGTATTTGCTTTTCTACAGCAGTATTACCTGTATGAACACCATAGCACAACTAATAATATCTTGCGTGTTACGTTCACTTCAGCTTGCAACAAACATTTTCTAGGTCACCTGAAACTCTTCAAAAACTTTCTCACCACTTTCTGGACCACTATGAATGGCTGAGAGATGACCGCCCGGTTGATTCGCAGGCCCGTATTTGAGCCAGTTATAGTCTGCTGACGAAATAATGTGTCTGTTCAATGCAGCTCACGTGATTGTCAAAGGTTCGCTTGTCTCCACAATGCCATTGTCTTCCTGTCCATTTTTTATGATTTTCCTGCATTCTGCCCGCAGTAGCCTACGGTAGTAGTTCAGACAACAACCCCACCTGCGCCGGTTACACAATTAATTGCCAAAGAAATGCTTATACAGATCACGTTTAGGACGACGGAAGATGCTAAGTATGAGTAAACCAGTGGTTCACAACCTTTCATAGTTTGTGGCCCCCTTCCCCCTTCAAATGGCGTGTAATTAATATTGTTACACTTGGGTTTTGCAATATCACGGCAGAGCTAATTAGTAAAAGCCTCTGTTCGTGGCCCCCAAGAAGGCCGAGGGCCGCGGTTGAGAAACCCTGGACTAAACAAAGGAAGAGGGAAAACGGAGAGACAATGAGTGTTGCTAAATGAACTTCGCCGAAGGAACTGTCCTGACATGATCCACCTCTAGAGTCACTATAATTTGAGAGGTACTGCGTTAGTTCTTTTCGCAGTTACTGCAAATTATTTATTTTCAAAATACTGGCTTCAGGCACAGATTTTGAAAATACCGGCTTCTTACCGGCCTTTGCTAAATTCGCTTTAAAATACCGGTCGGACGGTGAAATACCGGCCATCTGGCAACCCTTTTACTGTCATACGTGTAGTTGTTGCAGCCTATTAGGTAAAGCCTATATTGAAACGTGATTAAAATTTGTGAGTCAATACTGCACTGCAGCAGTAGTAATACACTGTGTTTGTGACGAAATAACAGTTCACACTGTCTATAAATCATACACCATTGCGCAGCCGTAGGATATAATGCACACACTACAGCATATATAGCAGGGTTGCCAACCTACGGCCCGCGGGCCTGATGCGGCCGACCAAGCAAAATCATCCGACCCGCAGCCCCTTTACAAATTCTAGTAACTGTATGGCCTGCCTAGTCGTATGATATTTTATGAATCTGCCCTCCTTTTAACTTCTTGTATTGCATACTTATGAGGAACTACTTATGAGAAACCGAACTGTGCTGTAAATGTACATTGGGCTTTTGTTATGAGCTATGAAAATCAGGAGCTAATCTCATTAAAATTACATAAATTCCCAAGTTTTATCAGCATCATAAACAGCCAAAGGAACAGATTTGTTGGTGGAAAATTAGTAGGCCTATGCGCATGGGCGCAATTTTGTTGTAAAATGGGGGGACAGCTTGGTATGAAACCAACGTAGTAATCGGGTCGATGCATAAGTGACGTTTTATAAATACAGGTTCCCAATCTGATTTCTAGAGGTGTTTTGAGAGCAACACTAATTACGCTTTGCTTTATCTTTGGAAATGATGGACACGGTACTGTAGTTCAGTCTGCTTCCATTAAATATCGTATTTGGATACAAACAAGCACAGCAATATAGTAGAATACAACCCATGACGCAATTTTGTTGTAAAATGTGGGGGGACAGCTTGTTGTGAAACCAATGTAGTCTTGGGGTCGATGCAGAACTGAAATTTCATAAATACAAATTCCCAATCTTCTTTCTAGACGTGTATTGAAAGCAACACTAATCACGCTCTATTTTATCCATACAGATGATTTACATATAACATACTTAAATTTGTTGCTGGACACGGTACTGCAATTCACCTGCTTGCTTTAATAACGTATTTGGATACAAACAAGCACAGCAATATAGTAGAATACATCAATTGTTTTTTATCACAGCTGTCAGTTGGACTTTGCAGGCTTCTTGAAACAAACCACGAATCGCGTGAATGATTGATCTTTTCGACGTAACGCTATCGTGTGCTAGTTTCCTAACCACTGTCATTTTCTCAAAAAGAGTGTGAGACTAATCCGAGCAGAGAATAAAAGAATCCAGCTATATTTGCAAACAGAATTAGCTGAAGAAAATTCACAATCACTTCACTCACAGAAGTCACCGCGGTGAGCACAACAAATCTACGCCACGAAAGAAAAACAATTGCTACTCTTAATCAGGCCGTGATCAGGGACGCCGGAACGGAGGTGCATTACGGGGGCAATGCCTCCCCTGTCTTTTGAAAGGGGGGGCAACGGGAGCATAGGTGCTCTTACATAACATCATGATAAATAATTTCATGAATTATCAAGATCGACTTGAAACAAATTTATTGGTGCTATTCGCGCAGACATATAATTCAGAATGCTTTTCCATATTTTCTGTTGCAGGTCAACATTGTTGCTGAACATGTAAATGCGAAACGAATAACTATTATGGGTGCGTTTTTGCACTGAACTCAAGCAAACAGTTTTGAAGTCGTGGTAAGTCAAAACCATGGGCGTCCGCATGGTGGTCGAAACGGCATTTTCTCCTCCCTGGAAATTGGGACTAATAGCCAAAATTTTCTAGAAAACTTAACGTCAGCAGCTCAATTCCGATTAGTTGATTTATTTCGTGCAATGACAGTTTATTTGTCGGTACGACAATTCACACTGCACAACGCCGGAACTCTGAAAGAAACTTTACCAGGTGGTACAAAAACCGGCACCGGGCCCCTTACCTCTGGGTGCTCGTCGAAACTTGTATAGCTTGTTTGTATAGTAACCAGAATTAAGATTTTCAAATATAGCTACCAGCCCTGCAGTCGAAGGAAGTGACCAGCAATTTTGGGTTTGATTACAGAAAAACTTAGCGTGAGTACTTTCATCCTCCCGGGCCCCGGTACCGCTAGTACCCCCTGTCGTAGGCCCTGTGCACAAGAGCCAGGTTCACTGTTTTGGTGTCATGCGGTGGTGAGCTTGCAGTTCATTCATGGCAGCTCCTTTGCCTGCAGGGGTAGCTAGTTGCCAAACTTGCGAGCGGATTGTTTTACTGTTGGTCTTTATTGTGTAAAAATAACATGGCAACAACTCTTCTAATGTTCTCTTCAAATTACAATATTAGGCGGTTTGCCGCATGTGACTGTTGAACGCAGACATCTTGGCAGGTAATGCAGCGAGACAATGACTGCTGATAACGGTATGCAGGGACGCCGGAGAGCGGTGGCATTGTCCCCCTGACCTTTCAAAAGAGGGTCAGCGGGGACTAAGGTGTCTTTTTCATAACAGCATTATAGGTAATTTTATGGTTTATCACGATCGAATTGAAATACATTTTCAATAGATTCTTTTGTTATGTTTGAGGTCAATATTCTTCTTAAACAGTAGCAAGCATAATTGGTAACGATTTTTTTTGATTTTCATAAGTTTCCATTGCCCTCAACTTTTTTACTGCTCCCCCTGCCCTACCGCTGTTCCGGCGTCTCTGGCTGTGATAGAAAATTTTTCGTCTCCCTGGAAAAAATGTGTTGGACAAAGTTTAAAAAATTTGGGTCTCTCTCAGAAAACACTTCGCACCTCCCTAGTGTGCCAACGTGGTCCGTTATGAACGGGTCTGTTATGAACGGGTCTGTTTCGAACAGGTCTGTTTTGAATAGGTCTGTAAAGAAAGTGGTCTGTTATGAACGTGGTCTGTTATGAACAGGTCGATACTAAGTGCATTTTGAAAGGGAACCCTCAAAAACATAGAGAATGATTGGTCGCTTTTCTGCTTAAAATATAAGTTGATCAGAAGTGGCGCTTTCCACCTGAAAAACTTACCAGTTGTCCCATATCCAGTTGCGTAACACTTATCTCCATTTCTAGGCTTTTCCCCGTTAGGAAGGCATACAGGTCTCACATAAGTACTGATAGTGACGGAACCTTTAAGTTGCAGGAGAGCGATATCATTTCTTAACGAGTTGTAACTGGGGTGAACGATCATCTAAAAGACATGCATCTTTAAAACAGCATTCGGTGTTTCAGCAGTGCAGCATTTAAAAAAATGGCATTCGCTGTTTTTACATTCGCAATGAGATTTATGTCAAATGTTTTCTGACTATATATTACCTTACTAACGTCGAAAGTCTGTTGATGGACGCTTGAAGGATTGTTGGTGGAAAGAAATCCGAAGACCACACTTAAGACGCTGAGGTCTTCTCCGGTTACGGATCTAAATCAGCGAAACAATCTCTAGTCAAAAACGGCAAAAATTCATGGATGAGTTGCAAACATACCAATTCTTACGCGAAACAATGGG
>JGI24158J21664_10002916_pt1 | contig 21157 bp, 9 predicted proteins | sample Ectturendosymbi3_FD_21664 | JGI IMG/M metagenome (IMG submission 21664)
TAAGTCGACAAATTAACAAGCAAAAAGTATGCGAAAACAATTAATCTCCTTGCGAAGGTAATAAAATTTTTGTAAAATATCAAGCTCAAGGAGGGGGGTTTAACCCCAAACCCCCCTTGCGTACGCCCTTGCAAATATGACAAGCTTTCTGCAATACTTTTATGATTACAACTACAAGCCTGCTGCTACAGAAAATTCGCTTTTGCTCAAACTTACCCCATTTCTTTTCATGATCCTCCATATGGAAACCGTCAAGTGGCGAAAATTTTAGAGAATATCTTTGGTGGTGGAGAGATCGGAAGGCACACAGAAACGAAGGCCTGGTTCATGAACGGAAGTTAAGTTGATAATTTGCAACACTGATTAATTGCAAACGGTATGGTTTATTCATGCATTTTTGTGACTCAAATCACGAAATAACACGAATGCAGCAAGAATAAAAGCAAACACATCAAAGATCACAAATTGATTTCATGTTGATTAGAATATAAAAACATCGGACGTTTCAAATTTTACAGTTTAATGATCGTATTCTAACATGTTGAATCACAAAGGGTTAGCGAAAGACCAACTGGGTCAAGTTCTCAGCCAGCCCTATTGCTAGCACAGATCAATTTTTCATTGAAGACGTTTCACAAGTATTAAAAAAGTAACAAAATCCATCGAATCGACGTCAGGTAAAATAAGTAAAAAACAACAAGAACACCAAAACAGCGGGTGCAAAGCATGCCTATGTGCAGGGGGTGCGGTGAGCAACTAAACAGCGGGTGCAAAGCATGCCTATGTGCAGGGGGTGCGGTGAGCAACTGTATAGAGGTAAATGATAAGAGGAAAAATAGGGGCATCAACACAATATCACAAAACGTGAAAAGCGTGTGAAACGAAAATCAACAGGAATTTTAGCAAGATAGCGGGACGTTTTATATTGTTTTTCAAATGAATAAGGCGCAAAAGCCACTTGTTAACCTTCAGGCGTTCTTTGCAAAGATTCTGAACAGATTTGCTAAATTGAAGCATGTTTTTACCGCAAAACACCTCGTACTGAATTCAGACCCGCAGCCAGGTTTGGGGAAGAAAAATATGTTTTTAAAAGAGAAAGATTTTTGTTTTCTTTTTTATGTTTAAAACAAACTTCTCTGGCACAACAAAATTTGGGGGAACACCCGAATGCATCCCTTGGCTACGTACCTGATTGGATTTCGTTAAAAGTTGGAACCGGATAAAATGACAATATTATATAAGCCCCACGGAGAGAACGAAAATGTTTTCTGATGCACGCGTAGCTCTATTTCCACACCTTTGGCAACCAGCGCATTCACGTTCACGCAGTCCAAAGCACCAAATTGAAACACGAAGCACTAGAAATTAGTGGAGTTTTTGTCATTTTTTTTATAATGTTACATCCTTCGGGATTGTACATTGTATATCGTGTTTGCTTAAATTTAAGCCTTGACTGTGACCAGTGATGCAAGTTTGCTCTTGTATGTATTATGTCATCAACGTTACGGAATTGGTGTGACTTTCATTGATCCAGTCCATTTTCTTGACTCATAATTGTTTTAGTACAGTGATACCTACTACCTAGTAGCAGCATTTAGCACAGTTCATCATTATTTATGTGTAGCCTAGAGCTAATGGGTCGCTTCGACTCGCTTGCGGTGTCTACTGTAACTCTTTCTGGTTTCATATATTACAGTTACACGCTATAACTGAGCTTCTCATTGCATTTTTTGCTAAAGTGATTACGTAAAGTCTTTGAAGTATCAACTGTTTAGTGTTGTGAGCCAGGGATAGAGAATAAGTTATCCTGAATTAGTTTCCACGTTATTTTTTGTCTTGGAATTTTTTATTTGCATTGCATATAGCTTAACAGCGTATTACAGTGATAGGATTTTGGATTTAAACAAGAATTGAATTTTAAAAAATGTCAGTTTTCGGATTAGATTTTGAAATAAAATCGTTGGATCGGGTTTGGATTAGAAAAGCATAAATCCGTTCATCTCTGGCTACTGGCTACCTGCTCGTTCAAGCGGAGGAAAATCAATTATGCGAAAGTCACGTGATCGTTCGTTTCGTCTTTTGCCTTCCCATTGCGCCTTCGGCTGCTCTTACATAACGGTCGCTCACGTGACGCTCACACCATACGGTTCGTCGAACATAGGGCAAGCAGCGAAGTAGACCGCTCACTTTTTTCAATTATGTAACATTGGCATACGTAACATCAGGTCTTCCGATGCCCGCAGCTTGCTGTGCATGGCGGAATTGACAAATAATTATATCAAGCAGCAAGCAGCGAAACGTGAGCAGGACTTCATTTTGAGCAAGGCGATTTTTTGGAAATAGCTAGGTGAAATGCGCACGTTTGGCCGTAGTCGCACTGTACATCAAACTATCTGCCTACTATGTATTCCTCGCAACATGCACGCCAATTTCTAAACATTTTAAGTACGATGAAACAGTCCACATTGCATTGCAGCTCAGAGTATGCACCTCCTGTTATGGTAATAGCTGAGGTAGTGAAGCACCCAGCATGTTGCAGACAGATTTCAGGAAAGTTTTGCTTCGAGATAACACCGAGATTCAGGGGGCGGTTCCAGTCAGTGAGTTTAGGGGGGGGCGATTTCAGTAATATTTGGCAGTCAAGTCTCGTAACGGCTTCGCTACGGTAAGAGAGATGAGGCATACTTCACAACAGTTCTGTGACAAAACAATAGACGAAAAAATGGCCTTATGTCGCGTATGTTGTTTTCCGAATCGTACAATATTATGGTGAAAAAAGTTAGTTTCGTAGGTTCTAGGGGGAGCGATCGCCCCAATCGCCCCCCCCCTGGATCCACCCCTGCCGAGATTGTCTTTAAGGCGATTTTCTTAGAGACTATAGAGTTTCTTCGACTTTCACGTATTTTTTAAACTTGCGGATGTCAGTGGAAATGCAGTGGAATGTTTCTTATGCGCAATTTTTTGAAGTTTATGACCTCACTGGTTAGAAACTAATGCAGAACATTTAATGCTTTTTTTGTATGTATAAAATTGAGTTCTTGTGTAAATGGAAAAAGGAAGGCATCTTGTAAACCTGAAAAGAATTTTTTTAGTTATGAAAAATAAAGCTGTTTAAGTCTTACCGATGAGTGAATGGTACAAGCTGAACTTTGATTGCAGGCCTGATACGCTCTAATAGGTTCATGGCAATCGTAAGCATTAAGTAATGTTAAATAGCAATTGTAAGTAATGTTTGTTCTTAATTTTATATCAAATCAGCGTAACCTGCTGATGTTGCGCAGTCTTTGCTCCAGCATTATCGTTATTTGTTGCAGACATCTGTTGGTCGCAGTTAAAAAGTTTAAGGTATTGTCGGACTTAGATTATCTGTTTTTCTTTGAAGAGCGGTACGATTTAGTCTGTGACTATTGCATGGGCAGCATCCACATCATCTGGCAACCGACACTTTGCCAACTTCACCCATACCTGATCACTGATTTAAAAATATTGTTTGATGATTTAGTTTTGAAGACGTTGCAAGTTAGTCCACAGCCTCGTAAAGCTTCCACTTCCGAAATTAGCATTTTGTTAACCTATTGTGGCAGAGGCGAATTTTCATTTTCGGGGCCCTAGGCTATTTTAAATTGGGGGCCCTTCTGGAAGGTTCATGACGACTGATGTCATACAAATTAGCACTACACGTGCTCGCTACATTCACTGAACAAGTTGTTCCAATTCATAATCATATTACTTTATTCTCAATTCGCTCGATTTCAGGAACAAAAACAGTCATAATGAAACTAACCAAAAAGTTAGCGGTGATGTTATCTGACAACACTCCCATTACATATTTATTGAGCTCCCTGTGCAATTTCACGGTTTGCAAGTATCAAGAGGTGGCTCTGAATAAAGCACCTGTACTTCTTACGACACCTAACAGTCTGTTTCTGTACTGGTGTACATAGTCGGCGATCGACGAGACTTCTGTCTGCAAAATCGCTGAAAATTTTGCCACCTTTCCAGCTAAAGCGTGTTCAGCATACAGAATAGCAAGACTTTGCAGCATGCGTCCCTCCCCTAAACAAGCCTGCTAAGCATTTTTCTGGTGTTTTATATTAATTTCAACTGTTAGAAAGTAAATGGAAGGAACAGTCGGACTCAAAACTACGTCAATGACTGACAATGTCATTGACTGGCCCCTCCCGAACAAAATTCCTGGAGGCGCTAAAGGTAAACTGAGGCTGATCCTTTCATACCTCCGTGCCTCAATGACTAACAGTAAGTCAGGGCAAATTGTGTGATCTACGATCTATCTTTATGAAGAAAGGACCATTTTCGTGTAATCTAACCGGAAAAGGCTGGATATATTAATGTTTCGATGGTGTTTTGTGTTTTTCGAAACATTAATATATTGTGTTTTTTTTTTTTCAATTGTGTTTTTCGAACACAAGTGATGCATGGCTTGCTTTGAATAATTTATTGTACAATTCAAATTAAATGAGTTTCTTTTTAAAAGAAATTGTCGTTTGCAGTTGCAATATAGTGTTTGATTTTTTTCTCAAGATGTACCATTTTGACAGGCAACACTATGTAGGCCTATATTGTTATTTGAATGTTTTGATATGCTTCATAATAAAAATAAATAGGCATAGAAGTATGTTATGGTCCTTGTGGATAATTTACATTTTATTTGCTGACAATTCGAAACAAAAATAAATACAAATATTTTCCGTTTTAAAACATTTGTGTTCTTAATGTTTTAACTTTCGTAAAAATTGTGTCTATATATAATACATAAATTATTAGCAAGGGCGCACACTTCAACTTGGCCATTGGCGCCATTTCGCAGAGATACGCCATTGCATTTTTCGCCATTGAATATTTTCAGCCTGAGCTACAATGCAGGCTAGTCTTGCCTTTACCCCGTATCTTACCCATAAAAAGCAACAAGAGATAGACCCGGGCTGAACAAAAGCACCTCACTGGCCTCGTGTAATCTGAAAAAGCATTCAGAACGTTTTGTTCCACACATTATACGTCGCAATAATAAGTCTCAACGCCATAAAAGGAGCATGCTCATCGTCACTCACTTCAATCCTTTGCACTCATTCTTCTATATCAGGGGTCTCGAAACTACGGCCCGCAGGCCAAATCCGGCCTGCAAAGCGGTTCTCCAAACTACGGTCCGCGGACCAAACGCGGCCGGCGAAAACACTTTGCATAAACAATGAAAAATTAATTGATGAACAATTTTTGATTTGGTAGAAATTAACATATCCCGAAACAATCATATTACGAAAGATGTCCGACCCTCGTACTGTTGTGTAATAACTTTTGGATCTCGGATGAAAAAGTTTGGAGACCCTGCTCTATATAAATCTTTTGTTAGCGGCATAGTAACAAAACGTACGTTGAACCAAAACAAAAATATAAATATAATTGCTTACAAAAATGCTGGAAATGTCCTTACTCCCGAAATTTTGGGGCCCCCCAAATCGGGGGCCCTAGGCTTAACCCTTTTTAGCCTAATGGTAAATCTGCGCCTGTATTATAGGAACGTGTGGATTGTTTGTGCAAAGCAAACGTCAGCTTTCGATTTGCTTTCGATCACGCTCTGAAGCAAACGTCAGCTTTCGACTGCGGTGAGATAAAGAGAAGCCAGTTCGCTTTGTTTTTTAAATAGCGTTTGGTTAAAAAAATATTTTTCTCAGATTCTGCATAAGACTGAAAAAAGCGCTGAAACATGCAGTACGTCTTTCACGGCATCAATTCTTGCAAACATGTTTGTAATGCACCCTCATTGTTACTTTCACATTATGTGTACTGTGGAAAATCCAGGGACGTGCAGATGGGGGGCGAACGGGGCGACATGCAAAGCAGGGGGGCATTCAAAAACTGAATTAACAAAAATTAAAATTCTGTAACTAGATGCTTCTTATATCAAGGATGTTAACACACCCTGAATGGATTAAATATTTGGGAACTTGTTTTTTGCATACAATTATAGTTTTATGTATTTCAAATACCTGTATTTCTCACATTCCTCAATACCAAAATTTGATAAGGGGGCACACAATCAAGCAGTTGCCCCGGACATCACGAGACCTCTGCACGCTACCCTGGGATCTAAACCCACTTTACAACGCCAGATGCCTCTTTGTTACCTGGAAAAAGTTTTCTTCATTTGACAAAACTCTTCGGAGTACTGGCATGTGAATTATTAAACTTGTGGTTGCATATATACGCATACCGTATTTATTCGATTGTAAGCCACCCTTGATTGTAAGCCGCACGAAATACTGTAAAAACTTAGTGTAAGCCGTCCTTGATTGTAAACCGCACTTGAATGTCGGGTGCCTTAGCCACTGAGGTACATTTTCGTACTAGCACGTTTCGCGTTAAATTGGCAACCCTGGTGATGATGCTTCACCACTGCAACTGCCTGCTGTTCATCATAATCCCTCCTGTGACGATTGTGCAACATGACGCTGAAAAGAATATAATGCGAAAAGAGAGTATGGTCGATAAAACGTAGCCAAGGAAGACTGAGCGTCATCTATACCTTCGATAAGGTAAAGAAACAGAAAATGTAAGTCGCCCTTGATGGTAAGCCGCACGAAATGATGAAAAAAAACTTCATAAACTGCGGTTTACAATCGCATACGCATTTTGAAAGTATATCAATTCAAAGTAACTTATCCAACATAACTTGTAGTGGTGGTTTGCAACTTAGTCAATTCTATGCTTACTGTTTGCGAATTCTATGCTAAGTGTTAAATCAGTGGATCTCAAAGTGGTCGATATCGACCCCAGGGGTCAATTGGACCATCCAAGGGGTCGATAAATAGTCACGGGGTCGAATGGGGGTCACTGAATGGCCAGGGGGTCAATGAATAACTGCTGGGTTCTACTGGAGCAATAAAACCTCTCAATTCAAAATTATTTTTAATCGGTCAAGGAATACAAACGGGTTTTTCAACAATTTAGAGGGCTGATCAAATCCCAGCTACAGTAGTTTAAAAGTACTCAAATTTATTTTCACACATACTTTCCTTGCATTAGTAACTGTTGGGCTAGGGCACGGGGTCTACAGAAAATTGTATACTTTAATTGGGGGTCAACGTGCAGAAAAGTTTGAGAACCACTGTGCTAAATAAATGTCATGCTTTCCTTACCTAATTTTATTTGTGAACTTAATGAGTTATCGGCCTCGTTATAAGACTATCTGAACATCGCTTAATATAATCAATGTAACCAATACCTGGAGTGCAGTACGTCTTTCATGCATTGCTTCGGCACGCATCGAAATGACGGAACAAAATAGAAGGTATAAGCGGCAGCGCGCAAGAATTTTTTTACAAGGAATCAAGGAACTGAAAAAGAGAAATGCATCGACTGGCATATAAACAGTATTCAGTTTAACACAGGATAAGCATTTTTAGGCTCTCCGACTGCATTTTTGGCAATGCAGCTACCTACAACGTGTACATATTCCGAACATCTTATTGCTGGAACATTAAACTTAGAATGCAAACTTTGACCTCAAATGGAAACTAAATGCGTGACGTAATATGAACTGCTTTTTACGCTGCGATACTACCTTGCCTTTATTCACATTAGTCAAATTCTCGGCCTATAGCTGTCAGAAAGGTGTTTTAAAAGGTGGTAGGCCTATAGTCTTTGAAATCTATTTACACCGACCAATCCAGTCCATCTATCCATATGCTACTCGATTATTTTTTATTTTTTACAAAAATCTACCTGTAGTTATTGACATGCATAATATTTACCAGACGCTTTCACGGCAAATAAACCGAGTTAATCATTCACGGATGTTCGGTGTTGGGATTACATCACTACCTGAACGTGTTTGCGTAAGGCATTGCATAAGAACTGCGATTACACAAGGGCCTTGTAAAAGTGTCACTGCTTGCGATAAAATCCCACGAATGACACAAGTTTCGGTCTTTTTATCATTGACTCGGTGAGAGTGAACGCTTTGCGGCAGAACGCCACAAAATATTTTTGCTTTACGCCAAGAACAGCAGATGTAAGAAAAGATGTGGTGAGATGAATGAAATGTTTATCGTCAAGCATAGAATTGGAATGTTGTTGTTTGAAGTCGCTGACGCACACCATGAGTTGTCATATTGCGAGAGGTCTAAAGAGCTGATTAAGCATATAGATTTGGCTACTTATCGTCGCGAACAGTGTGTTTGGTGAATGATAAGCCTAAGGTTCTTTTTGCTGTGCCTTGTTCAATACCATGTCTTGTTACAAATGCAGTTTTGCATCGCTGTGAACCTTTTCTTCAACAGAATGCTTCGCATTTCGCAGAGGGCTGCGCAACTGGGGAGCTCGGGAGAACCTGTTCCTGCAGATTTTGTTGGCGTCGCGAATCGGCTTATTATTAAAAATGTTACGAATGGTCGCAGACTTATCAAATTAGTAGAATCTGCTGTGAGTCTTGTGCAGTATTAGGTAAAAATGAAAATTGAAAACATCACCAACTGCCGAAATTTTTCATCATACTCGGACTTAAAATTGCACAACATCATCAAAGATCTAGAAAGGAAGCATCGCACTGGAACAAAGCAAAACCAGAAAATCTTAAAATGTCATGCTAGAAAAAAATACAAATGAACTCGCATGGAACGTTTCAAAAAGAGGAAACTTCTTGCTTGTTACAATGAGTAAATTGACAAGGTAGGCAGGCGAAGGTTTTCTTCTGCTGCGATCGGTCGTGAAATGCGGGTTTTATTGACGACAACAACAACCGACTTAAACACACGTCATCTGTTTGCAGTTGAACTCAATGCCAAGCTTAAGACCACGAAATAGATATCAAAGCATTTTTGACACGATTAGAGATCCTCATCAGAGCAATCGGNAAATTGCTCCCCCCGAAATTTTCAAAAATATTGTGAACGCGCCAATAACTTTCTTAGTTGTTAGGTACAACAAGCTGCAATCATTTTGCCTCCTCCGAAATTTTCAGCTGGTAGCGGCCTTGATTCCGTTCATAAACGTTTCACGCAACGGTTATGAAATAATAAGACAAGCTAAAAGAGTGGGCGACTGGTGTCGTTTTTCCATTTTTGTTAAGCAATAAAACTCCTTGTTTGGACCCTGCCATTACGCACAGCTTGTGTTTTACTTACAGAAGTTTGTGAAATTAGTTGGAGCAGGAACATCAACCTATTGGTTTGCTAAATACTTATCCTGTGGATGTGGCTAATTTCATTGTTTGCGATGCCCACGCCCCTGAATTTATAACTTTCATTTTCAGCAGCTTTTCACCTTGACGGTATGTATTTATGGCACTGTTGCCAGTGCCACTGCCTAAAGCAATTTTCCTTCGTAGCGCTTAAGGCAGCCCGTGCCTGGAAAGTTGGAAACAAATGAATGTTGATGCATGGCTGTATGGAATATTACCGCTCAAAACCATTGGCGTAACTGACGAGGGCCAGCGGTGCGAACCCCCCCCCTGGCAAGCTAAATCTAAAAACCGGGCCGTCATTGCTTATATTTCGGTATTTAATACTCCTTTGGCTTTCAGTAGATTGTTGTTTTTTCCGTTTTTTGTAATTTTTACCGAGTATTTTTTTGCTGATTTCGGGTTTCATCATGGACATCTGCATTAGGATTCACTATAATTTCTCAACTTTTTTCTGAGTGTAGGCCAGCTGGCACCTATGGTAGCCAGTGGGCCCACTACAGCTAAGCTTTCTCCCTGGCTCAAACCTCTGGTTACACCACTACACAAAACAATGATGTAAGCGGCTACACCAGAAATGAAAATAGCGTAATTGTTTGGATTTTCTATTAGATTTTAAAATTGTAAGAATTGTACCACTTTATTTTTCAGCATATTTTTCACGAACCTCGGCTTCTGTGAATGCGTAAACTTGGTTACAACACGCCCCGTATTATGGCTCTAATTGTCATTGTCTCATGGGGCTCCAGAAAAGTCATTGATTTTGGCGGGCGTAGAGGGTACTAGGTTTATTTTCGGTCGTAGACCGATTTTCTTTAATGACCAAAAAAAATTAAGTAAATTCAGTCATAATGTCCGAAAATATGTGCCAGTGAATACCATTACGGCGAGTTTTAATAATATTATGGGACAAACGACCGAAAAATGTTTTAGAAAAACTGTAAGATAAAGTTGCTACCGCAAAGAAGTCTTTCTTGATGTCCTACGCCATTTTTGACCGTTTCATGGTAATCGCCCGTCTCCGTAGCGCCCGAGGCGTAGGTCACACGACGAAATTGTTTGTTGCGCGTGAGCGCGTTCATATTGGCTAACCATCGCTTACCCATGGCGGTGTGAAACGTATGTCGAAACCTTCAGGCACTTCAGTCAAAGGAGGCCTTGCTTCAGATGACTAAGACTTCATGCTGCAACTGTAGGTCACATCTGACGCATGTAAGATTTTCTTGTTGACCGACAGTAACTTATCTGTAATGTTGGTCACAGTTGACCGAGCTGTGCCCAACAACTGCCTATCGCACCAATCGTGATAACCGTTACATAAGAGTTCTGGTTTAACGTCATCCCCTACTGCACACGGAGGTGGAGCGCTTGTTTCTTTCTTTTAGCTGTTACGTAACAGACATATTTGTTCAGTTGCGAGCTTGCGCTCGTGGTGGACAGAAGTAGTTACCGTAAATGCTGCCAGGTCAGATGTTGACTGTTATATTACATAATGGCAGAAGTAGTTGTTTATTTGGTCCGGAAAGTTTTAAGTGATGGGTTACGCTCAGTTGTCGAACAGAGCTGAGCATTATTTGTACATCACATTTAAAAAGCTTAAGGAAATATACTGCAAACATTATGAAAAACTTAAATGCAGTTAAGGCTACTTAGTCATGCACTACATCATCATGCCAGCACCATAATTCATGGTGCTGGTAAGTTTACAAACTTAAGGTATGGTTGCTAATCAGCAGTGTAATCTTTTTACACATGAAAGCAAAGAAAGCAAATTAATTACAAAAAACAATGCATATACGACATAATGAAAATGGTTGGCTACAGTAATACTAACAAAATAACAGCTGCCTTTTGTGGCTAGTTCCGGCATATGAGGAATCTTGGCAAGCAGAGGCCTGTTAGGAAGTAACAAACAAAAAAACTTAGCCTAGTAAGTAGTGATAAGCCAAACCTTGACTACCAATAACTATAAGCTGACACTGACAGTAGTAAAATCATGCTCTGAAATAAAAGACTGAACCTCGGATTGCATTCACTGATTCCAATACTATGCTATGACTATGTGTTGGCTGTGCATTGTGTCTTAAAATTGGATGGACAATCAGAGCTCAAAAATCAAATTGATTATCGGAGCTTACCAACCTTATTTATTAATATTGTTTTGTAAATCAGAGTTTATTTGCATTTGGTTTCAAATAACTATCCTCCACAGAAGCAATGCAGTTGAATCTATTAAATTTTTTAAAAATAGGAAATGGAATTCATGTAACATTACACATCCTCAATCCTGTAATCTACAAGCAATGCTTAACAAAGGTGGAGACAGCAAGCAAACTCAATATTAAATGAAAAAATCAAAGCACAAGTTCCAAAGCAAACTGAAAAATATGCTGTTTGCAAATTGACCACATTTGTTATTTTTTTATTTTGTTTAGGTAAACTTGTCTGTATGATAAATCTCTTATATTTTTAACCTAGCTTTTTGTTTGAATGTGATCAGTTAACATGGGGCAAAATATTGGCTAAGCCTTCTACTACAGATTAACTTAAGAGAAACAAGCATAATTCCATCTCCATAAAACTATAATTTAAGGATAAACCATCACTTGGTAGTACTTCTGATGGAATCTCAATAAATATGTACAGCATACATATGCAGTTGACTGACAGAAATTCCATGATCATAGGAACAAAAGTAAAAGAATGTGTAATACAGTACTTAATGAAACGCTCAAAGCAGTCAATTAATAACTGATGGTTCAGATATTTGGCAATTTCTAATTAACTGTCAGATATATTTATTTGTAAATTAGCAAAGAAGTTATTTACAAGTTTGATAATGAAAGAATTAATTATTATCAAAATATGTTATGTGGTTGAATATATTGTTAAATCACATTGACAAATACTTGGAATATCTGTGGTCATTAAATTGATGCTGATGCACATTTTAGCCATAGGTACTGAAATTAGTATCTTTAGCACTTCACCTGCTTTAAAAATGTCTTTCAAAGTTTGGAAACCTAAGCTTCTTAAAGAGTTAAAGTTTGACAACATCGCTTTGCATACTTTGCCTGTTGACTGTTCTAAGATTCCTGGTTCCAGAAAGGTATGCCTAGTGTAGATGTGTTTATTTCTGTGCCCCTGCCATAATTTAAGCAAGCAACATTTTTATCAGAGCAATTTGCTTCCAGGCTTACATCAGTTAAAATGTTATTCTTTAGACATAAGAGACTTCAGCTGTTTGTTTTTTTCTAAAAAGAGCAATTACATTGCATCACCAAAGTGTCCCATACACAATTTGACATGCAAACAAATTTGAGCATCTTTTGTTTGGTGTTGAGTGTCAGTAGGTAGTTTAACTTCAATAGTATGATTTTATGTGTGTGTGGAATGTTGCTAAAAATAAAGCAGCAAATTTCTGTAATCATCATGAATATCGTAAGTGAACATCATTACTATAAACTACAGATTTCTTTGTCTAGTATGAGTAATGTAGATTCATCATGTGTGATCTGCATGGTTTAAGTGGTGTTGAATCAACCTTGAATCTTATCAGTCAACCTCAACACCTTAAGCGATTGAAAGTTGAGTCACAACTTTCTGCCAAAGGAGAAGCACTGAAGGACATTGTTTCCCTTTCTGAAAATATTAGTGATGTGTCAAGGCTCTTGTCTCAACCCAAATCATCAGTTCACACCAATTTGCGGAATATTCTTTCCCATATTGCCTTGCAAATTGCAGTGTCATTGGACTGCAGTGACAGTGCCAAAATTGAGCATTTGTTACAGTACATTTTAGATCGTGTTCAGAATCTTCTGCACAGTACTGCTGGTTGTATGACACAAATCCAAAAAGATTCTTTTCCTGTATCCAAACTTCCAATGGATGAGTTTTCCTGCCAGAAATGTTGTGAATTATTGTATAAGCCAGTTACCCTTTCCTGTGGTCACACATTCTGTCAGCAATGCATTTGTTCTTCAAAGTACCACATGTCAAAATGCATAATATGTAATGAAGCTGTTGCAGAAGATGCAATAACTACTCTAAAGAACAATGTCACAATATCAACAGTGTTACGCAACTGGCATTCCAAAGAGTGGAAAGCACGCTCTTACACAATTGAAGGTATGCAGCTTTTGCAAAAGCAACAATGCAGTGCTGCTATTGAAAAGTTCACTAAAACTCTGGCAGTAATACCAGGCAGCCACATTGCTCTCCTCCACAGAGCAAAGGGATACTATTGTCTTGGTGAATTTGAAGATGCCATGCGAGATATATTACTTGCAACATGTTTGGCAAAAGAGTGGCCTGAAGCTCATTACGTTAAGGGTGAAATTTTGTCAGCCATGAATCGTGATGAAGATGCCCTTGTGTCTTTAGCTACTTGCCTTATGTTCGACCCAGAAAAATCAGAAGCACGTAATAAATTAACAAAAATTTTACAAAAGCTACTTTCCTGTGATGAAGCCAGGTCTCAATCTGAAGATGACAGACATGCACCCCACCATACTCGGAATCACAGCCCTAATGTGACAGGGTTAAGCTCTGGTAAAAGAAAGCACAGCTCAGGTGAAGAAGATGCCGTGGTTGAACCCTGCAAGCCGTGTCAATTAAACACCAATTCTCTGAGTTCTGTGTATGCTCCTGACACCAACATCCATCCTCCTGTGTCATTGCATGATTTAGGCTTAAACTTGCCTAACGGACAAAATGAATTTGGCATACCTATTGAAAGTGAAAAGATCTTGGAAACTGCTTTGCTAGACTGTTCCACATTTTTAACAGAATCCTTCTACATGAACCTCACAGATGCCTCTGGCAAACCATGGATGGATTTGCTTGATACAGTTCTCTTAACAAAAAAACGAGTTGTCCCTGCAGATGTGGTTGATGTGGCTGATTTGGAATGCAGTTTGTGCATGAGACTTTTCTATGATCCTGTCTGCACTCCTTGTGGCCATGTTTTCTGTCAGTTTTGCATTGAAAGATGTTTTGACCACAATGCTCAGTGTCCACTGTGCAAGCAATCCATGAAAGAGTACTTGGCTGCAAATCTAAATAAGTTGCATCCTGCATGCGACTATGTTACCAAGGCTATTACAAAACAGTACCTCCCTGAAGCTTACAAGGAAAGAGAAGAGCAACATCGTCAAGAACTGGAAGATCTAACTAAAAAACAACCGATATTTGTGTGTACTATTGCTTTTCCCTCTGTTCCATGTCCCTTACATATCTTTGAGCCACATTATCGTTTGATGCTAAGACGCTGTCTAAGTTACAACCAACGTGAGTTTGGTATGTGCATGCCAGTGGATAAACTTCCTCACCATCCTATTGGGACTTTGCTGAAAGTCAAAAGTGTCAACTTTTTCCCAGATGGTCGGTCAGTTGTTGACAGTATTGGCTATCGGCGTTTTAAGACTTCACATTGTGAAGTAAAAGATGGCTACAATGTGGCCAAATTCACATACATAGAGGACCAAAAAGTGACTGAACCAATGGCTCTGAATGAACTTGCACAATTTACAAATACTGTTTATGCTGAAACTGAAAGTTGGTTTAACAGGTTGCCTAGCAATGTTAGTGATAAAATACTCCAGCATTATGGGTGCTTCCCAGTGCAAGATGGAAACTTAAATACAGAAAATGGCCCAAACTGGTTGTGGTGGACTTTAGCAGTGTTGCCAGTTGAACAGCGTGTAAAGGCAACTATTCTTGGTAAAGACAATTTAAAGGACCGTTTGCAAATTATTTATAAAATTTTGTGCTGTTTGAAGAAGAGGCAAAAAACATAGTGCAACTTTGGAATTGCACATTAATTTAAATTCACATACGTCTAGTGACCTTTATTTTAGTATAATTATCTCTGCACTTTTTCCTTTAAATTTTATCATGCCAACAGCTCTGCTGCTTATAGTGGCCGACTTTACTGTTGTACACATTGTTTTGGGTAAACTCCTTCCAGCCCTGCAGAAGTCACAGTTGCAGTGCTGGAAATATGTTGCTACTGAGCATTTTTTCTACTGACTGCAGTTTTCTGCATTTTGTTGTGTTCAGTGCTGTTGAAACGTTGCACCAGGTATTACCATATTCTCATTTAGCATTCATACTATCCTGTATGTCCAAAATGTACTTCAGGATTAGCACATTTCAAAGATGTTTTTGGTAGCAGTGGGAGGTGTGGCTCATGGGAAATCAAACCACAAAATAAAATAATTGGTGTTAATATGATAGCCAAACACATAACATGGGATATTTTACAAAAACAAGTTTTTACTCCGAATGTCACATCTGTTGGCAATTTTTCCTAGTTATGCCAACCATTGCATAAAATACACTACGAGTAATTGCTCAGATCTCATTTCTTCCTTATTGTGCTTATTGCTATGTACATCTTGAATGTTCTTTGTTGCCCATTCTGAAATGCATTGTGCATGATGGCGTATTCTTTTTGGTGTCATACAAGTTATCTCACAAATTGGTTTTACGGCATGTCACATCACGTAACAATCTAGTTGGAGTAAAAATGTAATAAGTGGGAAAAGTAAACTACACTCAGAACTTTTGAACTGTGTTCATTGTTTCATCACATTTAATTCTGCGTTTCTCAGGGTTTTTGCTCTCACTAAACATGGTTGTTTTGAAGAGTCAATTAAAATAAAAGAAAAAAAACATTGAATTAAACTTGGGTCAATGGACAGTACATTATTATAGTATTCTGTAACTTGAGCTTGTCACGAGAAAGTGAATGTAGCTGACCTGCCTATCTGTTTCACAAACTTCATTGTCTATGATTTGTATGGTACTCAGCCACTGCCTGAAGTGCAGTTTTGCCAAATTTAATGTTTTCTCTGTAACAATTGTGTTTGTATTGTTCTTGACTGTTACGGTGCATTTAAAGTAATATAGGAAAATACAATCAGTCATTGCTCACTCTTTGCAGCTATGGTAGTAGTTGTGTTAAATAGATTTGAAAGGAATTGGCATAAAATTTCCAGCAAAAATTTGCTTTATTCATGAGGCATTCTTACAAATTTACTGAGCTACTCTGTCGTGAATGTATGATAGAGCTCTGTTTAACAAGTTTCTTTGACTTCAGCTGGTTCAGCATTTACTTGCAAATTCTATAAGAAAAATTTGCCAAACGTTTATGAAAGCCTTACTGGCAACCTGGAAATAGAAGTATATCAAACGTACTTTGTATTGGCAAAAGTTAAATTTATCTTTTTGTGTAAGCAAAACTTAAGCGTAAGACTCTAAATTTGTGGAAAATTCGCATACATACATGCTTGGATGAAAACTATTACAGCAGACTGGCAGTGGTGGTGGTTTGGCTGTGGTGTCTTTGTGCAGTTGGTTTTTCAAAGATTAATTGTTATCTTTATGTATGCTTGCATTTTCTTTTGCAATATATTGTCGCATTATTAAACATGCCAACAGTAAAAATTGTATTGAACCAAAGCAAAAATTGTTACCAGAAGATCTGTTTTAATCAGGTTTACATATCTGTGGGTTGTACGTGTGGATTAATATCATTTTTTGCTGCCAAATGAAGGCTTTTTAAATTTGGTACTCTAACATCTTGTTGGCAAAATTTACTGAGTTAAAAGATTTCACAGAGACAGTTGGGGGAAGAAGTTTGCATGAGGTATTCCAAGCCAGGTGAGGGAAAGTAAAACAAACAGAAGGTACAATCTGCATAGCAAAGGTTTTCTTTTACTAATTAACAAAAAGGCAAATGCAGAGTTTTAGGCTGTCTCCAACAATAACTTCAAATACTGAGTAACAATTCCAAGGGAACAATTGATGAAGTTCTTGATTTCACATTGGTTGTTCAAATATTTGTCATATTTTTGCATGTCAATTGCTCCATCAAATAAGCAACCTAATCTTTCTCAAGGCAGCTTGTAACCAATCTACTGCAGGTCTCACTGAACATGAAGTAGGCATGCAACTGGAGATCCATTACTGTACATGAGTTTCAAAATTCACCAGGCATGTGTAAATCAAGACAAATGATAATATTTTTTGCATTAACAGAACAATTTTAACAAGTTACAGGTCATTTTACACAATCTGAACCTTTCTTTATGTAGCAAAAAATCATGTTGCTCTTGCCGTACAGTATGCCTCAGCTGCACTGATGAATGCTTCAGTGTGTTCATTCAATTTGTGAAGAACATGGTGTGCTTACTTCAGGTACTGAAGAGAATACAACACTGAACAAAAGCAGTTCAGTGACATGAGCTTCCACTAACAAACTACAGCCACTAGCGTACGGAGGCGGGAGGCTACTGTGCCATGGCCAGCCCCTCAGACTCTAAAAATAAAAAAGTGTAAAAACAGTATTTTCTAAAACTTGCTTCCAGAATGCACAAAAATGCGTATTTTTAGCTGTAATTTTGCAAAATTTTCCAGGGGGCATGCCCCCGGACACCCCTAGAATGGTCGTGCTTTCGGCACTTCCCCTAAAGTTGATTTGTGATGTCACACGATTGTGAAACTTGGCCCACCCTTGGAAACTTTCTGCGTACGTCACCGACTACAGCTAATTGTGTCAGTTCATTTTCACACTGTGCATCCTAAGTGAAATCATGTGCAGTAACTTGCATTCTTGCAATGCAGTCAGTAAGTATATTCCAAGGATGGGCAAACTAGGGGTTGCATGTGGCCTGCAGGGCAGCCACATGTACACAGTACATATTTTGAGTCTATGTTAAAATGATTTTATTAATTAGATTAGAATTCTCAAGATTCTATTCCACATGTTTCATTCAAAACTGCATTTTTACTCAACTGGAAGTGACTATTGTTACATTGTCAATGTGAAATAAAACAATACAAGGTTATACTGTAATAAAATTATCAATAATTTATATTTTAAAACGTAAATTGCAACTGAAGTAGACAAATGTAATATATTCTGAACCCAGTAGCAATAAAGTTTTCAATGTGGCCTCCATAGAAAATGTTTGCCTACCCCTGGTTCATTCAACAAGATCCTATTTTCCTACTTCAATGCAAAAACATTAAAATTATCAGCCTACATCACTGCAGAGATGCACAATAACTTACACAATTCAGAAGTATTCATTATCACAGAACTGCTCAAATACTGCAGTCTCGTTTTGAGCTACCCCAGCTTATAAATATTGCAATATTTGTGATCTTCATTTCAGAAAAAAACAATAAAGGTTGGCAGCATGGACCAAAAAGTTCAAGTAACACCAATTTTTCTTCTATCAGTCCTGTGGATAACTAAGTTGAATTCATGAAATAAATCATTTTTCCATAGCATAGACTCTTACATTGGCAATTTTAAAAAAGGTTACCATATCAAGCAACTGCTTCTTTTCTTCAAGTGTCTGTGCATACTACTCGCAGCATGGCCAAAAGTATAATTCCTATCATCAGCTAAATTAACTGCCTCCGCACCGGTGTCGGACGTTTCCGCTCCTGTTTGTACAAATGGGGTATGGCGTCTTCTGTGGCCTGTGAGTGTGGCACAGAAGAACAAACCGTCGACCATGTCGTCCTCCAATGTCCAATCCATCGACCTCCCCATGAAGTGCACGGCCTGACAGTTCTGGACGATGAGACAACTGAATGGCTGCTCAACACCTGCCCCGAAATCTAGCGCAGCCAAGCAGTGGATGAAAGAAGAACTTGCTCAAACGAAAGAAGAAGAAGATCAACTAAATTATGTGTGCAGTAAAACATAACAGAAAACTTTTGCAGTTGACTCCACTTACATTTCTGAAAAAGTGACAAAGCTTGTGATGGTGTCACCTTTGTGCATACTGACTTTTACCACAAATGAAAAAAATCTGCAATAAAAGCTTTATGTTTATTGCATCATTTTTACATTAATTTTGCAAAACGGTCACTTAAAGATGCAACTCCACCAAAATAAACTTTACAAACATTTTGCAATCAAAATCACCCATCTAGCACATATATTTATAACAGCTTTTTGGACAAAAATACCTAAAGTTACAAAACTTGAATGTAACAGTAATTTTAAGTTATGTAAGAAGGTGGTTTTGGCAGTGTGATACAAATTGTAGCATTCAGACTGATACAAAGCTGCAAATGTCTCACTTCTGGGGGTTAGTTTCCTGCTTAAAATCAAGTAAATTTTTGGCTAGTTGCATGCATTCCAATGGTTTTGACATGGAATACTCTAACTGTTTGTTATTTGGAACAACTTTCAAAAATATAATAATGCCATTTATCACATACTAGTTTGACACAACAAATGTATATCTTACAGAGAGATGTCTCCCTTCAACTGTTTTTATGCTAAAATTATCTTGTAGCAAAAGTACCACTATATTGGAAGCCAAAACAATTTCAAGTGCGGAATGAGCATACATGAATATATGTTTCATGTGTACTGTAATTGACTTCACTTTAGGTTGAAAAAAAGAGTTGCGGAATATTAAGCACCTTTTAGCAGTTTTAAGAAAGGCTTGCAGTCTTTGTGTTAATTTTTAAATGATTGTTGACATGCCCATCAATTTTTAAGCATGATGGTTTCTAATGTGCAAGGTGATCTTTTTGGAGGAGGAGTATGGTCATAAGTTTGGAAAATTCTATTGCAGGTCTCATGCTGCATCTCCCTTGTGGAAATGTCTCCATTTTTTTAAGCATGATGGTTTCTAATGTGTAAGGTGAGCTTTTTGGAGGAGTAGTATGGTCATAAGTTTGTAACTTTCTATTTCAGGTCTCATGCTGCTTCTCACTTGTGGAAATGTCTCCAGTTGAAAATCCCAGACTTGTTGCCATGTCACACAGCGCTATGAAACTTCTGGACCTGGATTCAGCATCTGCCTCAGAACAGGTTATTTTTCAAAGTTATATTTCCTAACCTGTAACAATTTAATGAATTCTGTAGATGATTTCTGTTGCAAACAGCCAGTTAGATCTTCAAGCAACCAACAAACAAACACTTCATTGCAAAAGCCACCTCTTTCATGTCCAAGTGTTTTGCTATCTTGCAGAAATAAACAAATGCTTTATTGCTGCTGCCATCTTTTTAAAGTCTTTGCGTTTACAAAGCCTACACCTGGGCAATAGCAAGAATTGAACAGATGGAGGAGAGAGTGTTGGAGACTACAGCAATGTTTTATCCCCTTACGGAGCCATTCCAAGGGCAGAACGTGAAACATACATGTGATACCAGGAAGTTGTGATCAGGGACTATTCACATACTGTGTAAAGTAATTTTTTCACTTAATTTTAATCTCCCCTATCACAATCTGTAAACAACCATAAGCACAAAGCAATCCCCTGGAATTACTTACTCATTCATTGACCCCAAAAAAATTTCGCCTCTCACTTGAGGACTTAAAATCTGATCAACCTTATAGAGCTGTGTGAAACCATTGTATTATTATGTCACTCAGTCACAAGCAAAACTAACCTGGCGAAAATATTAGGAAAAATATTGATTATGTAATCTTCTGAGCAACCCCTCCCACTATAAGCAACCTTAAGCATTTGAAAACGCCCTTGACCAACCTCTTGTTTTTACGTAGTATGTGAATGCTCCCTAAAGCATATAGGCTAAGACAGGGTTTCTCAGACTGGGGGACATGGAACACCTGGGGCTCGTGATGACTGCACAGGAGGTCTGTAAAAGTATGACAAAAAGGCCGAACATAGGCGTTGTACAGTACGTAGGCTCAGGCCCGTAACTAAGGAGGGCGAAAAGTATCAGTATCAGTTTATTTAGGAACAACTATAACAAACATCAAATCATGCCACAGAAAACAAACCATATTAGAACAGCGTTTATTTTGTTCCCAGGACATCTGAAACAACCATACGGTTTTCTAGTCAGATGCCCTGATAAATAACAGTGACAAAAAGAAAAAAAAGAGGGAAGCAAGTCTAGACTTAATAGTGCATTTCAATAAGGACATCCAAGCTAGATAATGTTATTTAATTATTAAG
>JGI24158J21664_10002918_pt1 | contig 21151 bp, 13 predicted proteins | sample Ectturendosymbi3_FD_21664 | JGI IMG/M metagenome (IMG submission 21664)
TGAGTTTGTACAACACTAGGATTTTCTCTTTGTACGAGTGATACAAAACCTTTAATACTGCCGATCATACATGGTGCCCCATTAGTACATATTCCAAGGCACGAGTTCCATGATAAATTCCATTTTTCAAGGTAAGCAGATACTATGTCAAAGACATCTTGGCCTCTTGTAGTATTGAGTGACATTTCCTTGCAGCACAAAATAGCCCGATTTCCTTGCAGCACAAAAATAGCTATAGCCCGATTGTCGTAGCCCTGCGCCGCGTATCGAATTACTACCCCCAATATCGATAGTGTGCTGTACTGACAGAAGTCGACAGGATGGATTTTTGAAACTCTACTTGATTGATTTTAATTTCAATATTTTTTGTGGCACACCTAATGACATCTGGCGGCCAGCAGTGTGCCGCGTCGTATGGTTTGGGAACCACTGGTGTAGACGCATCTTTCCTCAATACATACGGGCATGGACGATTTGTGCAGTGACGATGGTTAGAGAGTCTATGACAAAAAATGTTGTTGTGTAGTGTCACGGTCGCAAAAATATAGTTTTTTGTGATACAACTTTCTGTTTGAACAATTTAACCACATACGAACCGCCGTACATGGTCAGCTGGTCACACGCAATTGTCTTTGAAGTGTAGGCTGCGAAATCGTAGCAGTTTTGACGTTTTTGACCGGTGCTTCTGCAAAGTTGAATCGAGGGCATGTGAAACGCTACGCAGTTGCGATAAGCGTTTAGGGAGCCTCGCGGTGATGACTTTTCCCGGGGCCTCGATTCTGACCGTTAAGTACTGATACTACGTGTACGTGTAGCCCCGCCTTAAGTCGCACGCTTACAGGATGTGACGTCAAAAATTTGCTGCCGCAGACCAAAATTCACAACAGTCTCACTCCGTATGAGCTAGACTTAAATCTGCCCAAACAGTGATATCTGTCAGACAGAGCGACGCTACAATTCGTCGCAGTCAGGAACAGTGAAACAATACTTGTACTTCGGATCAGGGCAATTTCAGTTCTTCAGTTTGGCACTTGGAGAGTTCTTGCATGGGATTCAGCAATGCAGCATGTAAGACAAGGACATGGTTGTTTACTTATGTTTTCTGAAAATGTTGAACTTCAAAAGATTTTAAAACCACAGTAAATTTTTCAAAGTTATTGAGATGACTTTTGGTTTTAAAGAAAATTGTGTATGGTTTATCATTTGACAAGTGTAATGTAAACAGTGTTGCCACTGGGGACAGTCTCGTTAACATCAGACTGTTGCCTCCTTCAACAACAACTAACATCATCTTTTTGCGTTACAGTTTCATCTGTAAGCTATATGATTCCATTAACAATTTTACCGAGAGTAATATGATGAAAAATAATGCAATGTGCAAAAAAATGCAACATTTAAACATTCGCAAGGTAACACATGAAAGATGCCTAGGGAAAACGTGCAAAAATGAAAATAGATTAGGATTTTGCACAATATTCGAATGACAAGCATTAGTAAAAGAACATTTGCCCAGTACCTAGAAACAGCAAATGTAAAATGCAATAGCTGGGCAAATAGAATGAACTGTGAACACGTAAGAAATAGAAATAAGGCATAAGGAAAAAGTGCAAACATCTCAAGCAACAAAAGAACTAGATAAGACCAAAATAACAAAGAAGGCAACTTAGAGTAGGTGGAACAAATTTAATTATGAGAACCTTTTTTGATACAGGTTTTAGTCTTATATCATTCGTTTGGGCCTCAATTTACAATGTCTTTGACTATGTCCAGTTAACATCAGATTTGTCCCCAAAACAGATCAGAAATGTTTCTCAAACATCAGATCGGGTGATAAAACATCAAAAGTGGCAACACTGAATGTGAATGTAAAGCATAATAAAACAGAAGTGATCAATGTTGATAGCAGTAAAGTTAGATATTATGTCATATTTCCATTTGATATTTGTGGTTTTCTAGTGATTGATGCCATCTAAAGCCACCCCAAAGACACCCAAACGATACCCCAAAAGCACATGCAAAACTCGGCCTAGGATTGGCATCGAGTTGTTACCTATCTTTTTATTTTATCAACTACGTACATCCATGGCTTGTAAAATAACATAGGCCAGCAATAAAATAAAAGATAGTATGTTTAATGAGCGGACTGTTTTTTGGGTTTTTGGATGAGACCAAATTTTTGAAGTTATTCTTCGTAAGAATTGAAGCTTATTAGGGAGTTTTTTCATATAAACTACGTTGCTCTATCTTTAAATTAAATTTTATGATGAAAGTGCATCATAAAACCAGATTTGACAGTGTTCTACAGTGACCTAGGGGGGAGACATCGGAATAAGTGTATAATGTTTACAGTGAATTAATTAGAGGGTGAAAAAAGGAAACGGCCTGCTTTTGTTGAAATACAGTGCAGCGTCAGGTAGATATGCGCGATTCCTTATTTTTCAATGTTACAATTGCTACTCTAATTCATTGGGCCTGCACCTGCTTGCTGACAAAAAGCACACTGTAAACTCGAAGGTTGACCATATGTTGACGCTGGCTATGACGCACTGTATCTAATTACAGATGCATATAAAAGGAAAGCAGCAATGCTTTTGAAACTTGCTTTTTACTGGGAAGTTGTTTCTGGCAATTTTTTATGCATACGACAGGTGAAACATTTTTGGTAAGGCAACAGTCAACAAGTTGCACCACAATCTTTCAAAATTTTTCCTCTGACATTTTCCAAGAGGCTTAATAAATTATTTCAAATATGCTGCAAAAAGCACAACAGTTTACAACTCGTGGCAACAAAGTGACCATTATATTAAGTCGCTTCATTTGGTTAATTTTCTTGTTTTTACATTGGAAAATATTAGCTTGTTTACCAGATTACTGTTTTCGTTTTTAATGGACCACGTTCTGTTCTTTAACTGCCTTTTCACGACGTTTGGCAAAACGCAAGTTTATTGCTTTTCAAGACTACCGTTACAACAACAGCTGTTGCTCCTCCCCCACCGGTTGTAGTGCAGACAGTCACTACCACCAACAGAAGTAATGGTTGTCGTGAAGCTATTCCTGCATTGCCGATGGCTCTTGCGATTTTAATATGCATTCTCAACTTTCTTTTCCCTGGATTAGGTAAGTGAAGACTTGTTATAAAATGAACGATCTACACTGCCAAGCATTCATTTTATTATCAACGAAGCTATGCACCAAAATATTGACAATCTAATCATAGTTTATTCCACTACCGTAACTGAATGCAAGTTTGGTGAAGACATATTTTACAAACGCGTTAGTCGGCAAGCTGCAATTGTATTTGCATTGTATGTTGTACTATTTGCATAATAATAAATCAAAATTTTACGTAATTATTCAGATACCCAACTGATGAGATTAACGACAGCATGAAAATGGTTGGGTGTAGTTACTCGCGTACCATGTTTTCCAGGTACTCTTCCAAGATGGTAAAAATTGTTGATAAAGTAGGATTACACAAATGAAAACGAGAACTGTCTCCTACAACATCAAAAGCATTATTTCATTGCTCTATGTATCCAGGCACAATTATAGGAGGGTTTTCTGTCTTGTGCTGCGGCAACGTTGGACAATCTGGAGGGGGAAGGTTTGGAACTTTCTGTATTAACTTCTGGGTAGGATTGTTGCAAATGGTTCTGGCACCATTCCTTTTAATTGGTTGGATATGGAGCATCATATGGGGATATGCGTTTATCGCAAGCTCAGGTAAGTTGTGAAGAATTTTCAGTGAAACAAGTCAGTTTTGAAATTTTGCGCAGGCATGAGACTAATATGGAGTTTTGGCGTGGCTTGGAATAGAACACGAAATTTCTTGCTTTTCCATAACTCTCAGTAAAGTCGATTCGAGCTATTGTTATCCTACAAATTCCTACAAATCATTTTATTCAAGCGCTATACTCTGACGAAAGGCGATTTAGCACTTAATAATAAATAAGTGCATGGGCGCAAGTAGGTGGGGGACACGGGGGACGCATGCCCCCACTTTTCCAGATAGAGGGGTATAATATGCAATGTCCCCCACATTTTTCTCTTTAGGGATCGCAACATATTGTTTTCGCACCAAGCTGTCCCCCTCACATTTTACAACAAAATTGCGCTTATGAATACGTGTATATTAACTAGGAGATTAGCGCGGAATTTTCGGTGAGTAAACGTGAAGTTTCGGTTTCACTAAACTACTATTCACATATGCTTTACCAAACATTGCTTTCAAGACTTTATGACAAGCGTTAGGTTATTGGCAAAGTTCTTAAAAATTGATTACCTCACCTACATTTACCCCAAAGCAAATGCACAAACTACGAGATCCAAGTTTTTTTACGCCCTTGAGGTTTGAACATACTTGACAAAAATTCACGCAGAGGCGATTGTTTTGCAGCTGGAGATGGAGGCGATCAGATGACAGTAACCACCGTGGCCCAACCAGCACCCCTGGCAGCCACAGTAACAACCGTGGCACAACAACCAGCGTATGTTCAGGCTCCCATTCCTCAAACGACAACTGTCATTGCCCACTAAGTCCGTATATACAATACCATCACCATGACTGTTCGTCTGTAACGGATGGCAAAACATTTTTATTTTGCCTACGATTCAGCGGTTGCTTTCACTAATAACAACAGACCAATGCAGAGCATTACCGTTTTTCTTTGAAATAGTTTCTGTTGAACTACAAAGAGCCTGCCCTTTTCGGACAACGTGCGTTCCCTCTTGTCAACATTCACGCGATTGTTATTTGTACCCACCTCAAAGCAGAATTTCTGTGTGCAGAGTTTCAAAGCTAAATTTGATTCGTATTAAGGTGCGTGAGTTTACAATAGTTTTATTTCTTCATAAAAAACGAACTTCTCGAGAAACGTAATAAAACCGGAATATCAGGATTTTCGGTTGTTTTAACCAAAAAAGCAACTCCACCCAAGCTGAGCCAAAACAAGATCTATTTCAGTGAGTGTCCACATCCCAGTGGCGGTTTAAGGTTGCATGAGGTCCTTGGCTGAAACTTAGAAAGGGGCTCTTTCTGTGTATATATATATATTTATAATTGTCGTTAATAAGGCAAAAACGCTTCACTGGCTGTATCCCAGTTATCCCCCCTTATTCCACTACTGCTATATCCTGCTTTTCTTCAAAACATTCAGGCATCATTTACCGTGCGTAACGATCTTTGGTCTTCGCGTAGGCCAGGGATATCCAAAGGAAAGACTGCAAGCAAAATATAAAGTAAGACATCTCCCGTTGCTGCGAGCGAATGAGCTGTAACCACAAGACGTTTCCCGCTGTTTTGATATAAAATGAGCTGTAACCACAAGACGTTTCCCGCTGTTTTGATATAAAATGAGCTACAACCACAAGACATTTCCCACTGAGAGCGAATAAAAGCACAGAAATCGTTGCAAGGTAGTTTTTCTGCTTCAAACCCGAAGCGAAACGCATTGTATAGCAATTTATTTGCGTACACGTTTCACTGTTAAAAACGTGGAAAGGGATCGCTGGCCCGTCGCTGCTTTGTCATGGTCACAATTGGTCATTTTTGAAAAACGTTCAGAGTACGTACACCTGGCAGAGGTGTACGTTAGGATTTGGGGGATTTGAAAACTATTTAGAAAGGTTGTAACAATCAACATCCGAGCAAATAATTGTCCAAATTTTGTCCTCGCAAACTATCGATGTGGAAAGAAGCTGCGTCATATTAGCCATTAGTCAAATCAAGAATCAAAGTCGTTGTGAGGGTGGCAAAGTTCAAATTTGCCTTACTGATTTTGCGAAGCACATGAAACCAATTACCACCGTGCACAAACGAGAGTAAATGAAAACCGACCGCTGGCGTGCGAAAGTGAATGAGAAATTGGGCAGTTTGAAACATTTATTGAGGTAGGATCATTTCGCTACCATTCTGAAACGTCTTCCTAGACGCCAAAATCGTTCTGTTTGACTGCAACGTTGCACCGAACATCCCACAACAGAAATCCTTGCTAGGAAAAACATCACTGAAACATTGTATTTTTGGGAAAAGAGAAAATTTTATAATAAATATCACGGCCAAAGCAAACGATACAACTGAAATCGTTTGCTTTGGCCGTGATATTTATTATAAGGCTATTCAGCACTTTCGTTTTTCGTGTGCCAAAGAGAAAATTTTATTCAAAATTGTGAAACATTTTTTTAAAAGCGTAAAGCAAAACCATCTATAAGTTTCCGGTCGCAAGGCCTCTGAGAAAAATTTTACCAGGAGGTAAGAAGACCGATACCGGCTGGGGCGTAACGAGGTTAGATGGCGCCCGGGGCATGAAGCAATTTTGGCGCCTCTATATTCGAACCTGAGGTCTTTCGGAAGCAAATGTACTGTATTGAAGAAAGTACTTGTGACATTGTTGGGACTTTTCGGTGGTCCCCGCAGTCATTCAGCGCACCTCACAGTGATTCGGCGCCCGTGGAATTATGTCCCCCTTGACCCCTCGTTACGCTCCTGGATACCGGGCCCCTAGCTTCTGGGGCCCTCATCGAAACTTGTATAGCTTGTTTGTATAATAATTAGAATATAGATAAAACATCTGCCATGTCAAGAATTAGAAATAGAGCAATTGTTAATTCATAGGTGTAGGAGCAGGCACATTTTTGGGAGTGCGAAGGATTTTTGCCCAAATTTTCCCGAAAAATACTCCAAAGAAAATGACCTCAAAAAAACAAACGACTGCATTTCTTTTTGTGTTGGTCGCATTTTTTCAAACCAAAGCACTTCAAGCACCTTGCCCAAATTTCACCCAAACTTGCCCAAATTTTCCCTAACTTGCCCGAAAAGAACTAAATAAAAACATGACCTCCAAACAAAAAACAACTGCACTTTAATTTTGGGTGCCATTTTTGTAAACTCAAAGCGCATGCAGCGATTTGCGAAGGTATTCACACATTTTGCCCAAATTTCCACAGATTCTACCCGGATTTTAGGTGATTTTTCCCGGATTTTCACCAAATCAAAAGTTTTGGGGGTGCGCTTGCAGCCCAGTGATGTTATCTCCTACACCAGTGGTTGTCATACTGCTGGCAACTGGCTTACACTAGTAATCTTGGGCTTGTTTACAGAAAAACTTATCGTGCGTACTTTTATCCTTTCGGGCCCCAGTACCTACAGGGCCGGGGACGATGTGTACCTCTTGTATCCCCCTCTCGTAGGCCCTGAGGGGTCGGGAGAGATAATCGTGGCGGAGTAGCTCTGAACAGCTGCGCTTAACATCCTGTTGAAGCAAGTGCTTTTGAATAGTGAACTGCCAAAGAAAACAGTCGGCTTTATGAGTATGGAGAGGGCATGCATATATAGGAAGTGTGTTTGTGCGATGTCTTACACAATGTGAAAAATGTGTGGGGTGTCTTATGCCACACAAAACTCCACACAAAGCAATCAACAATTGGTGTCGTTTTCATTGACGTTCCTGCCACAAGTCCCGACTGTTTGACCATGGCTTACCTGCGTCTCTTAATGTTTGGTTTTAAAATGCCCTCGCACGCGTGTGTGGACACGTGTGACTGAAAATTGCATTAATTTGCAAAAATTCGTGTAAATTCGTGTCACGTGCAGTAAGTCGCGAAATGCTCAGTGGAAGATGGAATTAGCTTCTTTGGTACATGACACGCCGACTTCGTGGCTTGCTAGAAAGCGCAACAGAACTTGCTTTCGGTTAGGATTTCGTATGTGAGGAACGCTATAACAAAGTAAGCTCGCATGTAGTCAAATAAAAGCTTGTGACAAGTGCATCGCCATTTGTAGCACAACACGCTTGCTTGTCAACTTGCAAAGGTAGATCCTTAGTGTCGCCTGGTAAGTTATCGCGTTCCGTAATTTTGCAGCAAATATGTTGCCTGCAGTGGCGACTCGTATGTAGGCACTGCGGAATTGCAGCAGCCCCTAATTTCACGGTAAATATCGTTTTTAGGTCAATTTACTGTTTTACTATCAGGGATGTGGAAGCGGAAGCGGTCCTTTTTCTGCGGAAGCGGAAGCGCGAAAATTCTACCGTTTCCGCTTCCACATAGGTTATTTGACTTGGAGAGTAACTTGGCGAAAAGTTTTGTCCATTTCCCAATGTGGATTTAAGCGGTGAAGTTGCACTAGAGTCTGAATGAACGTGCGATATCAGAAGCGCGAAAAAACGAAAAAAAAGCATGACTAGCATCTATGGCGTTCTTCATAGAAGGCCAAGTCATTATGCAGCTTACCGATTTTATCGGTCAACTGTCGTTTTCTTGTTTTTTGTTAGTGGAAGCGGAAACGGTGGAAGCGGAAGCGGTAGCGATAGGTGTGCAAGCGGAAGCGGTTGACGAAATAGCCGCTTCCACATCCCTGTTTGCTATGATATTTAAGTTTGCATTAACAAGATGAGTTGACAATGTGTCCACCCTTCCCAAACTTCATGCACGAAGCTAAATATTAAACATCTGTTTGATTTTGTACGAGAAGCACTGCAAATGACGAAAGTCTGGAGCTGTGAGAGCTTCCAGCGCCGTTTTCGCTATAGCAAAGTATTAGTAGGGTTGTTGCCTGTCAACCAAGCACAGCCAAAGTGGAACTGCGCGCTGGACCTGCGCTTTCCGCAGCGCCTGGCTGGCAATGGCATTGGCTTGTGATGGGCAGCAGAATCACTTTATTCATCCTAGTGCTGGTCACAGGCAGCGTACCACTTAAATTGGCTCTGAAGCTTTACAATGCACCGTGACATGACGCAATGTATTAAACTGATAATGAGGCTTACTTGTAGTGATTACACTTGGAATGTACTGTATCTTTTACTCGGCAGCGGAAAACTAAAGTGAAAAAATAATAATGAAACAGACATAGAGTCGTGCCTGTTTGCGAGATGTTTTCCGTTACCAGTAGGCTATAGACCCTTTGTACCTCATTGGTAGGTGGTGATTTGTAGTGTGTGTACTGGTTTTAATACTACAAGAAGTTGAAAATTCTCCCTGAGGTGATGCTGCATGTCATGTGGACTTGTTCGGATTTGCAATGCAAGGTGATTTGGGATTTTTGGGCTGGTTAGAGGAAAGTGTATGGGCTTTATTCCAGAATTGACTGTATTGCAGAATTGACTCGATGTTTTCTCAACCTCAAATTACGAACACCGTAGATTCAAAGAATATCATTCCGGAGTAGGCCTATGGTTGTGAATTGCGTCAGAATTGAAACAGGTTTCAAAGTCAAGCTCAAATTCGTGCTTGAGTTCAAATGCCAAGTATGCTTCTGAAAAATACCCTTTAACATTAAAATTAATTCTGACGTAAATAGCCTACTGTCCGACGATTTAATTGCAAAGCATGTAGTTGACACCCAATGTTTCAGCAAATCCTGAACTATGGCTGCTTGCAGTAAATCACTGAAAATTAATACCTGCAAATGGTAATCAATCGCAGCATCGCTCTATTAGTGAGTGACGTCAAATAACGGTGTTAAGTATTTCCAGTAGTAACAACTGCTTGTCCTAAGTGATAAGACCCTCCTTTCTCCAGGGATGTGTGACATGATCACCGGTGGGTGTTCCCGTTCTCGATATATTGAGCCAATGCGACGGGGACAATAACAGTTGGTAAAATGTGACATTCTAACACCACTACCATGGTGCAAAACAATCTTTCTTTGTCAGTGAATGCCTGTGAAGGGATTGTTATACGTATGGGATAAGGGTAGACTGCAGTGGATCAGCAAACAACGAGCTGAATGTTGTTACTGCGTCGGGTTAATGGCTTAATGCGCGTGCTTACAACTTTAAAGACACCAGTGCCACACCAGTCATTCACCCCATAGCATGTCCTTGCAATATGGTAATACACGGAAGTTTCACAATTGTATCGTACAGAGAAAAATGTCATACGCTGTAACAGTGCACGCCGCCATGGAAAACGTGATTCTTTTCAGTATTTATCAAATCTTTGTTGGGAGGAATTGCAGCACCCCCACGAATCACAGTCACGAGCCGCCACTCCTTGCCTGTAAGCTGTAACGTTTTGGCTGATGGACAACGCGTTACATACGAACTGCAAGGACTCTGGCTGTTGTTCGAGAAAGCGAAAAAAAAAGTTGGCAATCATACAGTTTTATGATAAGCCGTCAGTTCTCACCACTGAGTAGTGGCGAATTCAGGGAGTAAATTGGGTGCAATTTTCTATCTGCACTATGATGAACTCTTAAACGCAACTGTCTTTTCGAAAGTGCACTTCTTTTCCTATGGCCTCTCATTCCTTACCACAAACTGTTTGTCACAAACTGGTTCAACTCGCGGCCAAATTTTACTGACAGTTTTTTGGGACCCCTGATAAGGTAGTGTGGCAAATGCAGTCAACAACACTTCAACGACCGTTCGATTGTTGTGCAATCTAATACAGAAAAATAAATGTTAGATTTAAACCAGTGACATTCAACGTGGGCGAAATCGCCACCACGGGGCGATTTAATGGGTTAGGGGGCCATTTTGTGATTTACCAGATTTGGGGGGCGATTTCAGTTTCCATGAGGGCGATTTCTGCAGGTTGCAGTGTACTAAAATTCTGAACCGATTCCAAAAATAAAAACCATCTTTGCCACCTTGGAACCAATTACTTGATGCACTTTCTACCCCATGTTTCGTAAAAAAGGTTATAAAACATAAGATATAAGACTGATGATGTAACATTCAAACAAGCATTGTCCTGTGTAACGCATTACTGCACTAACTATCCAAGACCACGGACAGTATTACTGGTTGGGAGCCAAGCACTGCGGTTCTCACGAATTTTCACGTATATTGCTAATGTTTAAAACAAAATAAAATAGCGGGGGAACTGTTGCAATAAGTATTTTGGTAGTTTGTTGACCTATCAGTCGTTGCATGAGTAGCGTCAAGTAAGGGACATCAAGCAATAACATTTGCATGTCTCCTGGCATGGCAACACGCGCGGAATTTTGGACTTTTCTTGTATGCAGTAGTATGGATTAGTTTGTTTTATGATACTTATATTGGTTAAATTCGTGTAGGCCTACATACAATAGTGTGCATTGATTCGTTTTATTATATTTACGTTGGTTGAAAGCAACCAACACTGATATAGCCATCGGAAAATACCCAATCGAACTCCATTTCTTAAAGACGAAAAACGTCAGTTTCTTTGAAGATACTAAAAATGGTCCAACAATCATAACATTGCTACCACTGTGAATCATCACATCGACGTTCGCTGCGATTAAGAATATTAACAAAAAGTTGTGATTAAACTTAGCCTAATTATTTCTCCCCGTTCTTCTTCTTTTGAGCCAGTTATTTAAACCACTGCCAGGCTGCACTAGATCTCGGGGCACATGTTGAGCAACCATTCGATTGTCTCATTGTCCAGAACCGTCAGTCCATGCAGTCCATGGGGAGGTCGATGGATTGGACATTGGAGGACAACATGGTCGACGGTTTGTTCTTCTGCGCCACACTCACAGGCTGCAGAGGAGACCATACCCCATTTGTACAAGCAGGAGCGGAAACGTCCGACACTGGTGCGGAGGCGGTTAAGTCGGTCCAAGTCTCTTCTTGGGAGGATCATTCTTCTTGGGAGGATCATTCCAAGTCTCTTCTTGGGAGGATCATTCTTGGGAGGTGCCGGTGTCGGGGATGAAAATGCGGAGTCTTGTGGGGTTGTCCGCCCACTCCGCATTCCATAGGTGATCCGGCCACTGCGGCGCACATATGTTGTTGTTGTCAGATGAACTGGCGAGTTGTTGTGCGGCGGGTACAAATGGGTGTCTCGATTTGAGGCACCGCGCGTTTGCACTCGATGGACGGGTGAGCGCTGAGTGGAGCAGATGTCCAGGCTCCATGGCACGGCGTCCTAGAGACAGTGTGGCTCCATTGCGACGAAGCTCAGCAGATTGGATGCCTGCAAGGATTGGAACGCAGAAAATTTTCATGGGGAAGGTTTTCATTCAGTAGCACATGGTGGTCATTTGTATTAAATGTGCGCTGTTTGTGATGTCACAATTTGACGTCATATTCATATTTCCAAACAAACGTTTTGGCGAAGTTGGTTGACATAATATGCATATTCTTCTACACGCACTCCCCTTATTTTATGTGTCATTGCACTGAATATAAACTATTAACGTTCCGAGTTAGGATTTTGGACAAAAATAAACTCAACGCTACGACACAGCAGTTCATAACTGCAAAAATAACAGGCTGCGGATTAAAACAGGGGAGTAAAACACACTCATTACTGGGTCAGAGCAATTTGCAACTGCAAAATGAAGCTGCGCTAATGTCTTGTCGAATACGAGCAGTCGAGCATAGAAAGTGTGCGGCTGGACTGCCTGGTGCACACCCCGGTTTGCAAGATCGAATCTTGCTAAACTACACACGAACTGAGAATGAAACTATACAAGAATTGAGAATGCGCATAAAATACACAAAAAAACGTTCAATTTTTTGTTGTGTATAGAAGTCCAGCAAACTTTTATTTTTCCGTTTTCCCTGCTGAGATATTATCGATGCCTGAATGCTTCTACGTAAAAACTGCTGTTTTTGAGTTCGTGCAACAGTTCTATAATGCTTCAGAAATTGGTAATGTAGCCAATGCGGTGAGCGCTTGAGGTGATCAGCCTTAGCAGACAAAATAAAGGCAATTGTTTCAGATAAAATGAACCATCGCGGAACACAATCTTAAACATGTGATGTGGCCGAAAGAAGAAGTTTATTGGTTACAAAACAATATAGCAATGCGAAAACAATACACTGCTAACGTGTGCTCACAACTAGGACGCCGCAAAAACCTCAAGTTACCTAACCGAGGCGCCCTAAAATTTGTTAAAACAATACAATGCCACAAAAGCATAAATACATTTTAAGCATCGCAAACGCAAAAACAACAACAACAACAACAACAACCGTGCAAAGCGCATAATTCACAAAAAGAAAAATACAAATAACGAGATTTCGTTTGCATCATATTCATGGAGAAGTCACATTTTACCATTGAAAAGCATGTAGCCATATATGGTTGGGCAAAAACCTATTCATAGTTTTAAAAAGCATATAGCTATATACGGTTGGGCAAAAACCTATTCATAGACGAAAGGTCGGCAAAAAGTGGTGGGAAGGTTCCTGGACGCACACGATAACCCAGATTCCCACCAAAACGTAATTATTACTTTTTGGGTCATTTACAATGTTGCTTTAAATTTGCAGGCAATTTTTTCCGTGCAATTTGCATAAGTCGACAAATTAACAAGCAAAAAGTATGCGAAAAGAATTAATCTCCTTTGCGCAGGTAATAACATTTTTGCAAATTTCAAGCTCAAGGGAGGGGCTAAAACCCCAACCCCCTTGCGTACGCCCTTGTCTGGTTTAGGGCGCAGGCATCCAGTCACAATTCGCAAGGCATCGTTGATGGCGAGGTCGATGAGGCGGGTATGAAGCTGGGCACTGCGGCACCAGACAGGAATGCAGTGGCTTGCTTTTAAGTAGACCATGGCTAGGTTGGCTATTTGCAGAGTTGTCGCTCCAGCACCCCAACCGGAGTCGGCAAGCCGCCTCAGGAGCGCGAAGCGTGATGTCAGCTTCTTGCGAAGTGACTCAAGGTGTCGGCGATACGTGAGCGACCTGTCCAACGTTACTCCGAGGTATTTGGGCTCGGAACAGAAGGGCAGGGTTTCGTTGTTGTATTTGACTTTAAGCTCACATTTAGCTTCCTTGTTGTTAAGATGGAATGCTGCCGACACCGTTTTTTTTGAAGTGCTGAGCTTTAGCTTCCAAGTCTGGAGGTATTCACTTACAGTTGCCATGTCCTTAGCACCCCTTCCACTGCCTGCCAGCCTCCATCAACATGCATGATTGCTAGATCGTCAGCATATACATACTTTCTGGAGACGGTGGTTGGCAGGTCAGAGATGTAGATGTTGAACAGTAGGGGCGCCAGGACAGATCCCTGTGAATGCCGTTCTTCAGGCGTCGTAACTTACTTCTTTTACCGTTTCCGGTGGTAAAGGTGAAGCCAGGGCCGGATTAAGGGGGTGGGGGGGAAAGGGGGCAATTGCCCCGGGCCCTCCGATCCAAAGGGGCCCCCGTGATGACATTTATTTGTTTTCAATAAAACATTCCTTTGAAAAATTGTCGTGATTCAAAAGAGATACAAGAATACAACTCTATATTCCGATGTTGCGTTGAGTATCATTAATGATTTCTCTACGAGTTTGACTTTCCGCCAGTTGTAGTGATCACTACTGAACATAAATATTTTCGGTTTTGTTCAATGCAAATTTATTTGAATTTTGCTCATAACTTTTCGTAATAATCGTTCTTTTGGCGTGGGTTTATCTACTCGTGCATCACGCCTACTGCTTAAATGTCGCGAAAACGATGCTATTTGCGTGCCTAAGCAGCAAAGCTAGTTCTGCTGTGGTTGCTGTTTAGTATCAAAATGCTTCTGTAACTTCTTGTGCCATATGGAGGTAGCCGCAGCCGAACTGCGACCTTTGTTTCATCATAAAGTGTAACGTATGCTGGAAATGCACTTTTCTTCCGATGGCTACTATTCTTGCGTTACATGATAAACTTATGAGGTCAAGCTAGTCAAGCCATTTACACTACATGCTATTGCGTGGTGCGTAAAAAAGGTTTTGATCAGTCGATTTGTAGTACAAAAGAGCAGAAAGCGAGATTGCAGTGTTTAGCTAGCGCGATGCCGAAATCTGTAATGCCATCAGGAGCTAAAAGTGGCTAAGTTTCTGAGGAGAAAAGTGCAAGAATCTGGCAGTGTTAGCTGAAACGCCGCGACTGAAACGTTTTTTTTCAGCAAAGTTTTTAACAAGCAACGTTAAAAGAACAGTGGTTTTAAACAGAGCACCTGAAAATGCAGGTGAAAATCACGACATAAGTTTCGAAGCACCTTTCACACTCATATTGGCTGGCCATATTGACATGTTATTTTTCCGGTGTTTTTGTTTGCAACCTCTGGTTTCAGCTTATAGTTGGGGTGAATGTTGTTTCTTGCCGAGTCACTCTCTAGCCTGTGCAAATATTTATTCTTAGTAAGAATGAGGCCCGTAAACAACTTGGGACACTTAGGAGGGCAAAGAGTTTTCTGAGAGGGACCCAAATCTTTTACACTATGTCCATATATTTGAACTATGTCCAAAGCATTTTTCCAGGAGTCGAAAAATTCTCTAGGGGGGGCTGGTTACGGGCCTGGTAAGAACACACTGTAGTGTTTATATCATAAACTCTCTTCTCGCAGCTAACTGTATGTTGAAGCGTGTGCGTTCCGGTTGTGTTCGCACACCTTCAGTGTGGGGTTGAACTCTGAAACCTCGATGGCGCTAATTCAGCAAGTTGTTGGTGATGTCATCGCGGCAGACGTTTCGACTAAAGAGGGCTCTCACTTCCATATGCATGGAAGTCAATTTTAAGTGTCGTTTGCTTGGTCTTTCCCTTTCTCCTTGCTTCGGCCGTTCTTGCTTGCATGTAGCGGTCGCGCTAGCGAGACTGCTACAATGTGCCGTTGAGCACCGTATTTATTCGATTGTAAGCCGCGGCTTACAAAGTTTTTTTCATCAATTCATGCAACTTACAATCAAGTGCGGCTTACATTTTTTATTTTTTACTTTATTGAAAAGTATAGATGACGCTCAGTCTTTCCTTGGATACGTTTTGTCCAACAAATTCTTCTTTCGCATTCGATTTTCTTCAGCATCACGTGCATATCCGTCACAGGAAGGATTATGATAAACAGAAGGCAGTTGTAGTGGTGTAAGCATCATTAATACCATTGCTGCCACGCCTAATGGTTTTTCACTAGATCTAGTGCTTTTTAGATTGAACTAGTGATATAGTGATTTTTCACTGCAGTCTAGTGACTTTTTGTGAAGTGCGTTTGAAGATCGGTTGTGTTTTTTCTAACTTTTCAGCCTTTCATAATCCGTGAACAATTGATTACGTGAATCTTTGTTTGAAGATTTCCTCCAAGCTCCAACAGAAGGAACAAGTGTTTTTGATTGAAGTTTCTTAATGTTTTCACTTCCATGCTGCAATGTTGGCCTTAAATCAGTGGTGTACAGGAGGCGGAGTGTAGGAGTGGACTCCGGCTGGAGTCTTAATGAATTCCGAAAATAGGAGTGGAGCTGGAGTTGATTTTTTCATGAAAAGCCATTTTTGAACATATTTTGTATAGCTTAGCCTATAGCATTCAACTTGGAATTTAAGCAGGAGTTGGAGTGCAAAACAGAGGTGTCAGGAGTCTGAAATTTTTGACTCCGACTCTGCTCCTGCTTCGGCTAAATATACTCCGACTCCGCTCCGACACATTTTAAAGTTTTGGACTCCAACTCCTGCTCAAACTCCAAAGAGTGTCTAAACGACCGTATCCTGTTTTCACATTAAAAAGACTAAAACACCGTATCACATGAACTTTCTGATCACTGCAATACATGTAAGTTGCTGCTCCGATAAAGGATTAAGGTGGCCATAATTTTTTTTAGACAGTGTCTATTTTGCCGCCAAGATGGCAGAAGCAAAAGGCTTGGTAGAAATGAAATAAATTTAACTAAAAGATAAACCTACAACCTAACCTTAACCCTAACCGTAGCCCTAACCTAATGCTAAGCTAACACTAACCTAACACTAAGCTAACGCTAACCAAACCCTAATCCTAACTTTACCTAACAACACTAGCCCCTAAACGTAACACCTAAGTGGATCCTGAAAAAAGCCAAGAAAAAAAGCAAAATGAAAGTCGGCAAAGTGAGAGTCGAAGCGAAAACCATTGGCATAGCAGCCGTAACACATAACCGTTACACCACGAGCAGGACAGCATTTTCCTGACGAAGTGACCTTTTTCTTGGTATTGCGTCATGCCACCAGACCGAATCTTCGACTAGCGGCACAGTAGCTCAACTGATCTGTTGCCGCCAGAATATCGCCGGTAAAATAGACACTAGGCCTACCTTTTTTTACCCTATATCATAACCATTTACCTTAACTGCAAACCCTAACCATCAACATCAAGCACTAATCCTAATCCCAGAGGTGGGCAGTAGCAAGCTACTACAACAGCGAGCAACGGTAGCGAGCTAATTTTCCAGGAGCGATAGCGGCAGCAGTAGCTCTTTTTTGAAAAAAATAACGCGTGCTGTAGCGAGCTATCGCACTTCACTGCTACCGCTATTCGCTACTTTGACGTGAGTGGTGGCCAAGGAAAAAGTTCGCTTGAGCTTTTCCGTCTGCACACATTGGTAAAGACTGCTCTTCTCACTGTTTTGTGTTGACTTTGGATTATTTTTGCGATAATCTAGCAGCATTAGGAAAGATTTAGTTCAGGTTGCTTTTGACCCCAACGATCGGTTCCATTTTAGTTGGGAAAAATCAACATCATCAACAATCTTAAAGCAGTTTGGGCTTGGAAATATAGGCTACTGCTGCTAGTAAAGCTGCGTAAAAGTGAGTTGAATGCTTGGAATATATGTTGCATTGGATTCAGTCAGTACTTCACTGCATGTGTTGTGTAGCTCCAGTTTTTTGTTTTTACGTATATGTCAATATGACATTTTTTTAGTTTGGTTCGACGTCAGCGTATTTGGCTGTGTGCATAACCCATTGCAAGTTTTTGTTAAAGTTACAGAGCAAGATACGGCTTTGACGCTCGGAAAAAAATAGCACGTAATAAAATTATCATCACATTCAAGTTATTCAATTAAAGCAAAAAAGATTGCGGCAATGACCAATTTTCAGCTTGTGAACGTCAACCAATTGAGAGCTAACATCGTGAAAAAGTTGGCGTGATACAGTATTGCAGTTCTGAGTAGACTGTACCAAGTTCTTCAACACACAATTGTTGGATACCTTGCCAGAGTTGATTGAATTTTTTTCTTCTTTTGAACTTGATTTTCCCCATGTAGCCTCATTCATCATGCTTGGTTTCTTTATACCCAATATCAATAGATCAGTATTCAGCAGCTAGTTGCATATTGTTTGATACAGTATTAAGTTAGGTTATTATACACACTATTACAACACTATCCCCTGTCTTATTCAAATAGAATTTGACACTATGCAACACTATCCCCTGTCTTATTCAAATAGCTTAACGTTACATTAATATAACATTAAATTAAAATAACGATTTATGATATTAACTGAGCATGTAAGTCGAATTGTCTAGGCGGGTCTGATTCTCTCTGTTGTAGTTTCGGGCGGGCCTTGAATAGTCTCTGTCGTAAATAACCCAGTGCTCTCGGGGGCTATTCTAAAATATAGTTCTTCCCCTAAGGGGACTTGTAACAGCAGGCACATAATCGACTACTGGAAAAAGCAAACGAGAACGTTGAGAATAAGCGAAAACATAAATTTTACAAAAAATGACGAAATGAAATACGTCATAGGACCTCCCCACCCTTTAATCCGACTCTGGGTGAAGCAGCAATTGCCAACCATCTCCATGATCATGTGGACCATATGTCTATCAGGCAGCAATTGCAGCAGCTTGCAGGTGAGGCCGCGGTGCTATACAGTGTCGTAGGCTGCTGTGAGGTCGACAAACACAGCCCCGGGCTTCTTTTTAGCCGAAAAGATATCCTCGATGTCCTGTGTCCGGATCGCAAGTGGTTTGCGCGAACGTAACTCTGGCGCCGAAAGCGGTAGAAAGCTGTTCAAAGGCTCAAAAGACGCGGCATGTCTTCTAGTCTGCACCAGTGGTGCACAGGATCCGGATTTTGGAGTCCAATCCGGCCGGATATTAGGAAATTTTGGATTTGGGTTGGATATTGTTTCTCATTCAACCGGATCCGGATTATCCAAATGACGTAAATCATGGCCATGCAAACAAAATTGATATGGAATAATAGTTGTAATAAATTCCTATATTTCGAGATCATATTAGCAACAATCTTCTTTTCTAAGTTCTCTCGGTGAAATGCCATGTTCCTTGCCGCTCGGGTTTCTAACGTTCAGACTGAGGACATCTCAACTTTCAAGTAATTTGTGGTTTGGATCTGTGTGATTCTATGGTTTTATCATGATGAAGCACTTCGTCTTTCAGATGAAATATGACTCATTTTTAAAAGGTTTATTGGTAGACCATAGGTGTTTATTAGTCTAAGTCATTACCAAACAGTTTTTTCAGCATTGAACGAAGTACACCAGTGTCTCTCTCAACAGCGTAGCTCACTAATCTAAATCAAAGTGATATTAACTTAAAAACTAAGTAAAGTAATAAGCATGGTGAAAGCGTCTTAGTATCTTGACCATGTTGTTGTAGGCTAGGTTCAAAAACATCTAAACTTGTAATTGAAACTTGTGAAGTGTTGATTGGATTTTAACAAAGAGTGGTAAGGTTGTTCATCCTAAGCCTACCAGTCCTGGAAGTTCACTTTGGAAAGTTTCAAAAGAAACAGGGATTTAGGTGAACAGGGTCTCATTAGACATAAGATTATGGTGGTCGCTTTATCTCTGTTAAATTAACATACAACAGCTGTAGTCATTACATGATGGCGTCCAGTAAGTAGGCCTGCACAAATTTAGGCTAGTGCAAGCAATCACATCTGCATTAGTTGGAGCATATGACACTTCAATTGCGTACAACTATAACATTCCATACCACATACAGACATAGAAAAATAATTGTGCATTTCTTGTCAAGATCAATCATAAGCTCATTGTGGCAGACACTTGTAGCCATGGCATTTGTTTAATTAAAAATTGGCTGTGTCTATTTTGCCTCGTACGGCAAAAGCACTGTTAGTGTTATTTTACTTCAGCCCAACGCAATTGGCTATAATAGTTACGTAAAAAGTTGAGAACGCATAACCTGCTTAGTTGACCACAATCTGTAACGGCGTAAATCTAAGGTATAAGTGTTGTCATGGTTTTAGTGCTGGCAAGCTGTTGTTGGTTTCTTGTCTGTGTCAACCGTAGGCTAAAATTAAGCTTCAAATCTTTACCAAAATCCAAAACCCCAGCAGTTGTCTTTTTATGTATCGTCCTTGTCATATAACCACTTCAACCAACCGCATCTGAGAAAAGGCAAAATAACCACAAATTTTACCTCATGAGGCAAAATAGACACAACCGAATATGTAGGCTAATGTACAACTGAGTTAGCGGTTTCGGATTTGGATATCGGAGTCCACAATTTTTAATTTTCGGATATGGGTTGGATATGGAGTTCATGAAAAAGTTTCGGATTGGATCAGGATTGCAAAATTTTCATATCCGTGCACCACTGGCCTGCACTCGAAAAAAAATTTTTGGTTGGAAGTGCGGATTTTTTGTGAGTGACGTCTTAAGTGGAGGAATTTTAGGCCACTTTGCCCCACTTCACCTGGCCCTGGGCACAAAACCTTTAGATGGTACTATTTCACTGAAGTTTTTATTAGAAATTAGGCCACAATAAGAGTCTTTTGATACTTTGGAGGACCTGCTGGGGTTTCGGGTTCAAAAGTTATAATCTAAAGTAAACAAAATATTTGATTAATTAATTAATTAGATAATTAAATTAATTAATTTGTTTATTTTAGATCATAACTTTTGACCCAGAAACGCTAGAAAGCTGATCAAAGGCTCAAAAGACTCGGACTCGAGCCTAGTTTCCAATGAAAACTTCAGCGAAATACTTTGGCCTAGTGATTGGGCCCTAGGCCAGGTTACATGAGTCAAAATGGCCCAAAAACTACTCCACTTATGATGTCACTCACAAAAAATCTACAACCCTCAACCAAAAAATGTGTTTCGAGTGCGGGCTAGATGACTTCCCAAATCTTTTGAGGGTTTGAACAGCTCTCTAGTGCAATCCGCGGAGGAGCTATGGCGTTGGGAACGCAACCGAAAACTGCTGGTTTTAGGCCTAAATCAAGGTACGATATACAGTATTCGCAGACCGGCTCTCAAGATGTTAAATACCACGTTTCTTGTGTTGAGTGGTAACAAACCCGTTACTATTTCATAATTGCATCTAAACTTGCAAAAACATCAAAATCTGTTGTTGTAACTTTAATAAAATATCGATAACTAGAAAAACTGCTGCAAGAAAATTTTGACTTGGTAATACAGGGTGTCCATAAAGTCTCTTTACAATTTAAAAAAATTATTAAAAAGTGAAATGATGAGATATCGCAATGAGGTTTGTTTTATGTTAATCAGTA
>JGI24158J21664_10002920_pt1 | contig 21148 bp, 11 predicted proteins | sample Ectturendosymbi3_FD_21664 | JGI IMG/M metagenome (IMG submission 21664)
CAATTTGACATGTGCGGAATGTTTCTCGACAGCTTGACACAAATGAACAGTTAGGTTGACTAACACACGAATTAACATTCACGCATGACAGCACATTGATGTTAAAATCACTCATTCCAAATGTCGGAACGAGAAGAATTGATATTAAAAAGGAGTGTCTTCCTTTAATCCACTTAATCATGCTAAAAACAGCAGCAGCAATCGGAATTCTTCCTAATAATTGCAAGCAGGCCCAGGAACACTAAGGTTCTTAAACAGCAGTACAGTCGGAATTTTTAACTTCTCTTGAACTCTCAACATAAGCTCGCGAGAAGTTTCAATTAGGGTTAATAGCGTCAGCGGTGCCAGCACTGCTTGTTTGCAAGGCTTTGGGTCATAATAACACTTTGTTGCTGATTCTTTATACCAGGGGTCTCAAAACTTTTTTGTCCGAGGGCCACATGAGGTAATACAGAATATGCCGAGGGCCGGACGTCTTACGCAATGTGATTGTTGCGGGATATGTTATATTCCACCAAATCAACAAATTTTTCGTAACTACTGTATATTCTTTTTTTATCATTGACAAAACGGCTTCGCGTGCCGGATGAAATGGCTTCACAGGCCGCATCTGGCCCGCGGGCCGTAGTTTGGAGACCCCTGCTCTATACCGTGGATTTCTCCAATACAGTAGTTCGTTGAAAGTATTCGGAAACTCCGGCGAACTTTCTGAAAAGATTTAAACCCCCTTTCCATCGCCTCGTGTTGTATTTGATAAATATGAAGTTTGAGTATAAAACGTCGTGGCCATTGCTAGCTGAAAACTGAAAGGTGGCAAAAAGATTCTAGCAGAGCCAAATATCTAAATCTACCAGTCATACAAGAAAAAAATTTCAAAAAATATAAACATGTTTCTAAGTGGTGGCCGTGACGTTTGATGCTTACATTTCATATTCATCAGTTACAATGCTAATTGTCCAAAATGTTTCGCCTAAATTCAAAACGTATTGCTAGTGAGTTATCGAGTTGCTTTCTTGATTGTCCACGTGCTGTCACAAGTATCTCTTAGTCAATATTGGGCATGGATCTTGCTACAAAACAACATCAACTAATTTTAAAACTTACGCATATTTTGGCAACTTCCGACTGTCCTGAAGAGAGTGATGTTGAATGGAGTTATTTTAACATTCAATTGTGACTCGCAAGCGAGGCTGAGGGCAGCGCAGGGTTTCCGTGGAAACTTCATGTGACTGAGACAAATTCGGTCGGGCTGGTATTTGGCGCAGCTGATGCTGCAGCGGCACGTTGAAGATGCTACAAAAATCACAAATCGTTGTAAGCTTTCATATGTTTGCAGTAGAACACTCCATGTCATTTACAGAAAGACGCAAAAGCGATTTTCGTTCTTTACAACGNGCAGAAGATAACGGAGTTCTTGCAAGTATTTTCGTAAGCGATTCGAAAAAAGAATAATTTTTATTCTGAGCAGCGTCGGAGCAGACACTTCTGCGCATCTTNGAAGAAAAGGCGAGTGGCGAACTGACTGACCTTGATCACACCTGCCCATGAACATGCAGTCCTTGTCCGTTTTGCACTGTTTCGACCAGACATTCCCGACGTGCGAAATGAAAACAAACACTGCAAATAAACAACACTGATGTTAAATTTATTCATAAAAGTAGCGTTTTAGAAAGGTAATATTTTCAGGAAGCCATTTTGAGGATTTTTTGTGTGATGCGAATATCTGGAGAAACTGTTCGACATTCACCAGGGCTAAATGCTAGGCCGGAATAAACTTTCGCCAAAGCCGCCGCGTGCCTAGTTGCCGAGTTGAGGCTGCACGGCTGCAAGCGTCAAGAAATGTCAACGCCCGGAAAAGCGGGCTCCAAACAATGGCTTTTGCTTGATTAGACAGACTCGCAGACAGCCGGACTTTCGCATGACATATTCAGCCTTACCTGCTATAGAGACGGCTGTTGTTTTCATTTTCGTCTTTTGATGTTCAAACCAGTGTATTCTTCAGTGCAGCAATTGCGCAATTATCAAACAGGTTTACTGTACTTCGTCTAATGCCTGATTGTAAAAGACACCGAATAATTAACAGCGTTTTCGCCGGAGGACATCTTGAAGGAGGTGCTCGACATTCCTGACCAGAGCGAAAGCTTTTCGTCGGAAACGCGAACGCACGTGAGAGTTGCAAATGCACCTCGTGAAACCTTTGTTTCCAAATTGAAATTTGCAAATTTTTTCTCACTCAAGAAACGCGAAACTTCGCACTTATGTAAGATAAAACACAAATGATGAAAATATAAAAATTTTCATCTNAATCTGCTGATCTACCACATTCTGCCAACTAGTTTCAATATTGCTTGCTGAATAAGGCGTTTTGTGAAAGTTTTCTAAGCAATTTCGCACCAAATTTTACAGTAACTCAGTTAGATAAAATGTAGATGGAATCCAATTTAGCAAGATTTTGGCATTTGAAAGTCTTGTCATCGGTGCTTCACGAATCTGTCACAGACACAATAAAAAGTCTGTTTGCCTTAACCCAACTAGATATTTTTCAGTGAGGATTGTCCCGCGCCCGATTCCACTACGAGTATATGCTCTGTGCAGTTGCAAATGTTAATATTAATTCTTTCGCTTTTCGGGTTCTCTGTCACTAGAAAAAATTCTGTCTGTTGAAACAAGCAGTAAGCACCTTTGAACTCCACGTGGTGTTCATCGCCAAGCAGACCTTTGCCACGTGGGTTGTCAATCTGCACTGAACCTTTCCACGACNCAGTNTTTATATACACACGCGAGTTAAAACTTTTTCTCTTTCTCTTCACACGTAAAAGGATGTGGCGGTTCAACAGAGAAGAGATGGGCGTTTGACAACTTTTAAACTTTGGACTTACCCTGTCGCAAATTTAAAAAGTAGCTTATTTGGTACACGGCAAAAAAATGCTTTAGTATTTGAAAAAAAACAATGACGTCGATAGCTGAACGCACACTGCTTTTTTCTTTGATAAACACTGCTCTGAAAATTGCTAGACTACAATTTAAGAAAGAAAAGATTGAACGATAATTTTTATTAATGACACACAAAAGCTAGATTTTTTTGAAAGAATGGGTTGGAATTACCGTGTGACGAAAATGAATAACAACATGTTTTTTGTAAGCCACTTGCAAACAACTTACATATTGCTACAGATGCAATTTTTTTTTAAGATTGTTTGATATTCGAGTTACAGATGCAACCCAATGTTTTGTTGCCCGATATCTGTTTTCTTATGTTTTCAGCGATTTAAGGCTTTTTGTTAACGTCACTTCGAAGCAAAAACGATTTTGGGACAAAATTGGCTGTTGCAGTAAAAGTTACATGAAAAAAAATTCGTGAAAAAAATACGTATTCGTGAAAAAAGTAGGTATGAACAGACCATATTAAGTAACAGCTGTATTGTGTTGAATCGCCGGCTGTCGCTAAAACACTCTGTCGTGATATGGACTGGTGTGTACCATTTTTGGATTTGTCTCGCAGTTTCACAAGCAAGACGCGACATGTGATTTTTTTCAATATAACATTATTGCAATAGCAGCGACAAATAACGCAGTGAAATTTCCTCTGTAACAAATAATGATGCTATAATGGAAGAGAGCTAGCCAGAAGTACTCGAGGTAATTTTAGAAGCGCTTCGCGCTGCCGCCGTTCTTCGTCCATGTAGCCTGTAACTTGTTCAGTCGATTGTAATTTCCCGCCTGCGGCTGTGCGGCGTTTCGCTGCCCCGGGGCCACATTTGCCGCCGCGAGCGCATATTTGGCTCCCTCCCGTTGGCAAAAAAGTTTTTAAACGTTTTCGCGACGATCTAATCTGTGAATCTGCAGACAGATGCTTCAGAGAAAGTTCAAGCAACAGTTCACGCTGGTAATTACCGCAGCAGCAGAAGCATTCGTTTGACCGCCAAGCGGGAAAACCAGCCAGGCGCGGCGCGTGAAAAACTTTCAGCAGTCCTCGCGTTGGCAACGAAATTCAACGAAAAGTGCCGAAGTTAAGAAACGCTTCTTATGTTCGCGTTCGGACCATCATTAGCTAAGACCTTGTAAGGTCCAGTCAATAATGTAATCAAATAAGTTGCATTGAAAAACAAATAGCAAAAACTACCGGCCAAAGCGACGCGTGCAGGCCTCGTAAACTGTTAAATTATTTCAAAGAGTGGCTAGATAAAACCCACTACTTGCCCAGGATTCAATTGTACTGTGAAAATACTTCCCGTATGACAGTAACCAGCATAGGTCAAAGCATGATTACGCGATGTTGGAAAATATTCTAAGGCACTGGTTTTTAAACTGTAGGCCATGGCTCAGGAGCGGGCCACAAAGACATTTCCAGCGCGCCCCAGAGCTATTTTGAACAGACCATGCGTCGAGTTTATCGAATGTAAACCTTTCCATATTTGTGTTTTGTACGCATATATACATTATATCTCCAAATTTTTAATAATTGCTTTTGTCCATACAGTCACCGTTTCAATTTTGACAAAACTTTGCAACACATGGTTAGCCACGAATCATTTTTGAAGTTAACATGTGGGTCACGGACCAAAAATTTGGAAAGAACACTATTTCTGAGACAAATTCCTTATTCTGTTAGCATTACACGAGCCAAAGCTTTGCGAAAAAGACCGTGTGCTATTTTGAGTGCATTTCACTCTTTTCGTGTTCACTTTCTGCGTCCCCTGCCTTTGTTTACGCCAACATGAGTAACATCACACTCCGTTGAAGGTAAGCGAAGGCGCTCACACTTGATCGTAAACACCAGGTCTGTTTTTGCACAAACCACCCATATCGAGAACGTGCGCGCACACGTGCGGTTATTTTGTACCAGAAAGATAATTGTTGCCGGGTAGAAAACAGCAGAACAGCTTCAAGAAGTGTAAGTCTTTGAACAAAATAAAGTGGAATGGCTGATTGATATAATTGGTCCGAGAGGAACATTTTTCGATTCAAGAACTTTATATCATATCAGTTACAGTAATCAAAACCTTTTGAGCGGATATGACAAACTGTGAACGTCGCAAGTTCACGAGCTTCATGACAAATTTTCCTGTTTACTGCTAGAAAGTTTGCACGAGCATGATGGTGCTCATTTGATAAACTGATGGAATGGGTCTCACTGAAGTTTTACGCAATGTTTCGAAAATCAAGGAAATGGAGCTGTTAGTGAACTTGCGGCATCGGATACGTTCGTCTCTTGGTCAAACCACGTTTATTCCCAACATTTTACCTAAACAACAACTCCACGGTTTTTCCTCTCGAATGGTCACCGCAGGTTTTCTGAAAGAATGGAAATGGTCATGAAGGCAAACAGTAACGATATTGCTTAAAAGCAGCCATTGATAAATTCGATTTCATTGAATTTGGCTGGTACACAATTCTTTTTGATTTTTCAGCAGTCTGCAAGAAAAACAACAGTTAATCTGCCTCTTTCTTAAATTGAAGATAGAATGAAACGCTCTTTTCCAATCGACGTCTTTTACATAAGTGGCATTGGGCTGTGTATTCAATTTTCAAACGTATAATCCAACCAAACACACAATAATCAGGCCAATGAATGACACATTATCATAGCAGGCCAATGACACGAAAAAACGTTTTTCAAGGAATGAGAAAATACAACCATCATCAATTAAAATAGACACGGTAGATTAAGCTTGGCAAGGCTCATTTTCAAATCAAGTGTACACCTTACCGTTACAACTGGAAGTTTAAAAATAAGTGTTTTTCGCTTTTTTCAAAGGTTGCTGCATATAAATTTCACGAAATCAGACGCTCAGACGTCGCAGTGTCGCTTATGTCATTCCGTTTTTAAGGGAGGAAGTCAAATTGAAAAAAATCTCTTTCCGAAGATGAGTTTACTGGGGAGAAGTAACTTTGAAATTAATGAGTGAACTTTCCTTTCGGTTTGTGGAAGGGGTGTGGAATGGAAACACAAAGTTGGTTAAAACCTTTATTCACCCAACAAATACACATTTGAAATATTTTTATCGGAAAAACTTTAAACTATTATTTATCTCTGTAATGTTCAGAAACAACTGTAATCGAGATAAAACATGGAACCGCTTTTGAATGTTTTCAAATTTGAAAACACGTTCTAGACATTATCAAAAAAGCACAACTACACTTTATACACTTTAGCAAAACGAGATCTACCTCTGCTTTGGCAACTGCTTTGCAGTTTGATAAGGATCAGAGCTTTCAAACGCCTCTTAATTAGTTGATACCGTGGTAAGTAAATAGAGAAACGTTGCCAGACCTTTAGTTGATTCAACACAACATGGCCATTTTGGTGAACCGCACAAAATTTTCTTTAATATCAATCAATCAAAATTTTAAATATATCCGAATTTATGCCTTTCACAAAATACTTTATTTTCAAGTATTGCCCGTTGCTGTACCCACGTATAGTATTTTATCATTATAGACAATTTTCCGAGGCGAACTACTAACAAAACGACAATTACCGAAAAATCTCAATGCAATATTTACAGTCAATGAAATCTTGATGAACGCGGGCATATCAGACAGCACAAAGTCTTGATTCCAAAGCTTTCATCACGTTTCTGTCCTTTCACAAGTATTTGCATGGCTGCGTTAAAATGCTATGACGGGTGATGCGGCGGGGAATTCGCATTCCAAGCTCATGATGCGTGTAACTACTTACCTGGAATCAGAACTTTTTTCCTAAGGCAAGACTTATAGCTGTGAAAGTCCTGCCTGACTGAAGTTGGCTGCAAACCACTTGGCCATAAAAGGCATAGATTTCACGAAACAGTTTGATAAGTATCCCGTTTGGCAAACTGGCTTTACTTGAGCTATAGCCGTAATCAAACCTGTAAAACAATGGTGCAACTTCGTAAGTATTTTTGCTTCACTTACCAACTATTGATATTTTATTTGACGATCGTGTGATGATTTATTTAGCTTGGCGTTCGAACGGTAAAACATTTCGAAACAGGGATTTTTGCAAAAAGTCCTACCTAAAATTTAATCAAAAAAGTATGTAAAAACTGCACATCAATAAGCAGTACTACGCGTTTGTACTCAGTACCACACCAACCGTACCCAAGACTGAGGGTTCCATTTAAAGTGATCTCGCACCCCAAAGTTATACAACGTCCAAACAACTTTGGGTAAATTTACAAAATTTGAGAATTCTGCCTGATCGGCCCTTGCTTATTTAGCTTTTCAGTTCGGTAATGACAGTGTAATGGCCATAGCGTGTTTTTTAAATTAAAGTTCGAGTGTTTTCTCTAATTCTTAAAGACTTTGCGTGTGTTTGAAACTACAGTTGGTATGATTGCTTAATTCCAGCTTTAATGTTTCAACTTTTCACATGCAAGCTTGTGCTTACAATTTACAGGACTGAAGATGCGTAGTTGACGGGAAATCTATTTCCAAGTAAAATACTTTGTGAGCAGATTCAGCTGCTTTGCCCTTGTGGCAATTTGTCACTTAATTCTGCCAGATATTCACGACTTTTTTATTCTTTGCTACATTTTCCGGAAAACGATGGCCTCATTGTGATTTTCGGGGGAGGGCATTATTCCGGATGGGTCCTGGCGTTCTGTGCAGCGCTCACGATCATCGTGTCAGTGTCACTTGAATTCATATTACCTTGTTCACAACAGTTGTTCATCGTGTCAGTGTCACTTGAATTCATATTACCTTGTTCACAACAGTTGTTTTGCAGTTCCTTGTTCAGGCATACACAGCAAATTTGGCGAACTCATATGATCAACTTAATTGCATTCATACTGACAGTTCACGATTAAAGCTGCTTATTCCAGTAGCTGATTTTTCATGGACTCTGTCGAGCAGTCATATGCCCTGGCGTCCTTGCACTGATTTGTTTTTTCTAGCTGAATATTAATTATCGCCAAATAAAATCAACTCAACTCATATCGAAATCTGCAGATTTTTTTTGGAGTGGAGGGATATGGCCAAATCGACCCAAGGTTACCAGTCGTGTGACAGGAAAAGCTGTGCGTAAGGTTATCATGGCTCACTTGGGACAAAACGAATTTCCACATGTTGATGCACGAGCAAGCACAGAGAGCAACTCCAGGGGATAGTTAGTAATTATGACACATGAGCACAGGCGCCGAGGCAAGCGGATTTGAGACGAACGACTCCTGTTCAATTTGTGGTGCTGATAGTTAAACTGGAGCGAGGATCTGGCGTGGGTGGGGCTTGTGTCAAGACTTTGGGACCCTTGTATAAAAAATGCCAAAGCGTGTATTTCGCCAGTGAGCACATTAAGGTGGACGAACAGCTGCTGGGTTTCAGAGGCAGGTGTGGTTTCAGAATGTGTGTTCCAAATAAACTTGTGAAGTACGGCATCAAAACATGATGGCTTGCGATGCTCGATCTAAGTTTATGCCAAATGCCATTCCGCATTTAGGTAAATACACTAAAAAGATTGCAGATGCTGAAGATGTTCGTCAGCATGCCGATAATGTTCGTGCTGCGTCTCCTGCTGTTGACGTTTGGGGCAATATGTCACCGAAAAAAAAACTCATGCTGCGTCTCCTGCAAAACGTTTGGTGCAATATGTCACCGAAAAAAGAGTCAAAAACTTCAGGTGCAGCGATAGGAATGTCACTGCCGACAGCTGGTTCACGCCGGTTCCCCTCGTGTTTGCGAGAAACTTACAACCTTGCGTATGTGGGCACTTTACGTAAAAATAAACGGGAAAGTCCGGACCAAATGCTTGGCAAGAAAATTTTCCTCGGGTCAAAGTGCTTTTGGGTTCAGCGCAGACATGGTACTGGTCAGTTTTGCAAGTGACCCAAGCAAGACCCAGAAAAAGCTGGCCTAACTTGCGTCCTCCATGCATTATAAGTCAGTGATCTCTGACAATGGCAAGCGTGAAAGTATAATGTTTTGCAATTTCACAAAAGGTGGAGTTGACATATTTGATCAGATGCGCTCTTTTAAGTCATGCGGCCACGTGATCAAACGATGGCCTCTAATCATGTTTTATGAGTTACTGAATGCCGCCATTGCCAGTGTCTATCCTATATTCTTTACAAATACCAACCTCAAAACACTTTAAAACGCCAGTTATTTCCAATGACCTCGACCCTGAATATGATCAAGCCTTTGGCGCAGAAGCGGCTTTCCATTCGGAGGTTGCCTGCTCGTTGCGATTCACCGTCTGCAACACCGATCCTGGAGTGATGCCAGCGACACCGGCAGAAATCAATCAACTGTAGCCGAGCGGACAAGACAATGCTGCGCAACCTGACGCCGCCCAACGCCAGGTAAGGTTCGTTGGTCGGATGTGCGGAGCGCCCAGTGCCGGCACTACCATTAGGCGAACTAGTCGGCTGCCTGGGGCTCTGGGCCAAAGGGGACGCCAAAAAGTTAATTGTGTGGCTCAGAAAGTGACGAACGTACACCAAAAAAAGAAATGAACATGATGAAAGTGAATGGAACATACAATCATTCAGTTTATGAAAAGATAAATGTACTACACTATTTCAGATTTGCTGCAGAATGGTTAATAGTTTTCCTATTAATTTCAATTTCACATATATCAGGCAACCTATCTCGCAATTTGGTATAAATTTATTAATGTAGTAAACTTTTATAAGTTTATCATAAACTTTTCCAAGTTCATAATAAACTTTTATAAGTTTGTTACATTCTTCGTACTTTGTCCTTCCTTAATGTATGTGATGAATAGAGTACGGATCTTTGTATGGGAAGGGTTGGGCCTGGGAAGGATGATGCCTAGGGTGCTCAGAAATCTATCAATGGTCTCCTGTCAGGGCCAGCAAAGCATGCCATCCAGGCCATACATTATCAACCTCACTACAAATTTTAAGGATACCACCTCTGTTCTTTTCATTTCTTGATTTTACGTGGCAGCGCCGCCTTTACGGGGATAGGTTTATGTCGAAGCTTTCACTAAATCAGTGCTCTTCAAGCTTTCTGTCACAGTGGAACTCCTGATATACTTTCGCGTTTGTCATGGAAACCCCATTAACAAAAATTTAAAAAGCACGAATTACTTGTAAAATATTAAATATTTCGTTATAAGACACTTCAACAACTGAACAGTTATTACAGAAGCTAAAAAGCAAGAAATTTATTGACTCGGTTGCTCTTGCGCTTTTGGAATATAGCTGCTACATTCAGAACTTGGTCATCCGGAAAAAAGAACTCGTATCTGAAATATGTGTCGTTCCATTTTTTAACTTTGGCAATTGAGTTACATTTGGTCCGATTCGGGTTAGGTGTCTCTTTCATATTTGAACTACATTCCTCATTACCGTCCATACCTTCATTATTGTTGTTATTTCGCTTCACATAAGAAAGTATGCTGTTTTGGGTCATATGGATTGACTAAATAGTGAAAAGTTGGGCTTCATACTGTTTTCAGTTTATTCCCACAAAGTTTGAACAGCACCTCTAGTCTGTGACTCAGTCAACTCTCTAGACCAGTGATTCCCAATCTGGGGATATATTATCACCTGGGGGAAACATGCGATTCTTCGGGGAGTAACGCGGAACTAAAACCGCAATGTTGTTCTGTATTATGAGCGATCACTGCGAAATACTGAGGGTAATACCGGTAAGACATAACCGCCACCTTGATTTGGGTAACGGCTCGAACAAATTTGGGAACCACTGCTCTAGACTCCGGCTGAGTGTACTTTAGTGCTCTTAAACTTTTTGTCATCGTGGAACCCCTGATAAACTTTCGCGTTTGTCACGGAACCCACATTAAAAAAATTTGGTCATCCGGAACAAAGAACCCGCATCTCAACTCAAATATGTATCGTCCCATTCTCTAACTTTGGCAATTAAATTACATTTGATCCGATTCGGAGGAGGTGCCTCTTTTACATTTGAAGTACATTGCTCATTACCGTCCACACCTTCACTGTTGTTATTATTTCGCTTCACATAAGAAAATATGCTGTTTTGCTTCATATGGATTGACTAAATAGTAAAAAGTTGGGTTTAACACTGTTTTTACTTTATTCCCACAAAGGCTGAATAGCAGATCGAGTCTGTAGTACTTTCTACTCAGTCTACTGTGAACTGTACATCAGCAACATCGTATAAGTGTGTTGCAACAATAACGTTCTTCTTAATTACACAAGAATGAATGAACAACAAGTGACGCAACAACTATCAATATCTCNTTTTCGGCTATTAACTGCAACTGCACTCAACCTCCANCAAAACTAACTGGCCTACTGGGAGTCTGAATGCGGCACGGTGATCTAACAAATTTCATAATGNCGCATCAACCTACTGAAGCAAGAAATCATTTTCCCTAAAATACAAGGAACCCTCACGTAANCCCACTACNTGTTTTGCNGGACTCTTAGAGTTTCGCGGAACCCCTATTGAACAACTCTGGTCTGCTTTCTACTCAGTATACTCTACTGCAGTGTCCGCGGAACTCTAGTGTTGCGCAAAACATGTAGTGAGGTTCCGTGAGAGTTCCTCGCTTCCTGGGGGAAATGATTTTTCTAGGGGNAAAATTATGAAATTTTTTAGACAATCGTGCCGCATTCAAACTCCAAGTAGGCCAGTTAGTTATATAGGACGTTGAGTGCAGTTNNCCGAAAAAGAAATACTGATAGTTGTTACGCCACTTGTTGTTCATTGTTGTGCAATTAAGAAGAACGNTATTGTAGCATCACAGTTAGAAGATGTTGCTACTCAAACAAAAATTGCATGCTGTGACCCCTGTTACTTGTGTAGATAATATTTTGATGAATTTGGTGTTCAAATAAACTCGGCATACATCGAATAAATTGTTTTGATGTATAAAAATCGTCCTTAGAAGGGTCGTTTGGGTGGAGGAGTGCTGGAGTAGGCATTGCCTAGAGCGCAACGGCAAATTTAAGAAAAAGTGCAAAGATAATGTGTTTGTTTACGTTTAAATAGATCATGCCACGGTTGATTGAGCAGGATGACGTCATAAGCTATGAGGAGCGCTGAAAATGGACCTTGCCTAGGGCGCTGGATTGGTTTGCGTCAGGGTTGCCAGATTGGTTATTTCATGGCCAATTTCGAAAAATTTGACCATTTTTTAAATGCGCTGGGCATGAAAAAACACACTTGGCCATATTGTAAAATTTGGCCATTTTTGCATTTTGCCATTGTAAAATGAAATTTACGTGAAATATTTTATCTCTTTCTATTTTATTCATGTCACTGTAAATGTCATAGTAACACCACTGGTACAGTACTTCAAACTTGTGTTGTTTTGAAGTGTGGTAATTACTTGGTCTTTGCAGTCAGTTGATTTTGTACAAGTGTTTCAGTCGTACCTGTCATATGACTCAGTGTTTGCATTCAAGTGTTCCTACCCCTTTGTTCATATGATGTATGCATGTGTGGACTTACTGATGGTCTTCACCATGTGATTATGATTATCCAAGAATTTCGTCTCTTGTTCATATATGTTTGGAGCACAAGATCAAAACAATTCTAGCATTGTCGTTGGATTGAAAAGTTAATTTGAAGCTCACATATAATGCGTCAGATTTCAAACGTTTTTTACAATAGTGTTTAAACCTTTTGGGATTCTCGCAAGCCACTATTTCGTTCTGTATGTTTTATTAAGATAAAGACAAGCTGTAATATGCAGTTTTAAGTTCATGGCAGAAATTGATGTTTTAAGGTCAAAACTTGCTTATTTGGCCAAATCATATTTCTTTGGCAATAAATATTCTGCCTTACTAACATTTTGAGTCCCCTATGATTATATAAATTACCATAGTTAAAACATTTTGTATTTTTGGCCATGACTTTTTCAAAAAGCAGCCATTTTGGCCACTTTTCATTAGAATTTTGGCCATAAGCTACGGAAAATATCTGTCAACCCTGGTTTGCGCCGGCCTTGGGAGCACCTGTCTGCATCGACCAATTTCGGGTCTTGTGCAAAGACTGCTCAGAGGTAAACGTTTACATACAATGTGGTTTCTGCTGTATAGCACATCTGAACGCTGCCATTATGTGTAAAAGATGTTTTTCTGCAAGCGCTGTGTGTCCAAGTACTTTGCCCAGTGTCGCATGCGAAACATCAACGTCAATAGCAGATTTTTCTGCCAAAAACAAACCCTGCTGTGCCCTAAAGGTAACAGGTGCCTTAACTCAAAACAAACGTTGCTGTCACTACATGCGTGAATTAACTTTGTATTAGCCAAAAAGTTTCGGTTAGGCATTCAGTCAACCAGCGTAGCCCTACACGAATATTAGCATGCTCAGATTGGTCTGTTTAGCCACCTTGCTGAAAAGTGATGCGTGATCTTGTTTTTTCTTGTGTCGTTGTATTAGATCAGCTATGTCCAACCCAAATGGCTTACTGGGCCAAAAATCATGACGCTGTCTTAACCAGGACCGCACATTTGATGACATATTAATGAGGGCCGCATATTGAATGACTTAGATCTGAGCAAACCAAATTTAACTGAAGCTAATACACTCAAAGCCTTCGAATCCTAATTGCAGTGTTTACCGACGTGATAAAGTGGCACTGAGGAGACATCTGCATCAAAAGTGTCAAATTCAAGGTTATCAAAAGAAGGAAAGGTTGTCAGTATGTAGGATACTTTTACTACAACGAAAACCTAAACTGGGCCGCACGAAACCTTCGCCTGGGCCGCGGGTTGGACATAGCTGTATTAGATGTAAAGGTAACTGCTATGTCATCGTAGCGGATAACTGGTCCACTAGTGGGTTCATTGTTAAGCGCATTGGCTAGTTCAGTAATAGTGAAAATAGCTTCGTACTCCAAGTAAGATATGAACCACATTTATCTGGTAGGCTCGCTGTTCTGAAGCGTCCCGGTTTTCAATCATAAAAATATAGTATGCCTTGTTTCAACTTGTTTGTGATCGATAGTGTATCATTGGTTGCCAGGGATTGTTGTAAACCATTTAGCCATTTCGACCAGAGATTAAACACATGTGCCCGAAAATTACAAAAATATCCTGAAAATAACAAGCTTTCATGTCTCAACCTAATTTACTTCTGTTAGCATGTAGATCCGCAAACTTCGAACAGAATACGAAATGGAATGTCAACTAACCACCGTTAAAAGCTACTGGCGGAATTTCTGAAATTTTCGTGCCTTTTTCGTTTCTTTACTATTCGTACCTCCTGCATTTTCCTTTCGGAAATTATGGGTGATTTTGAAATAATACAACTTTTTCGACATGCAACAAGCTAGTTTTTGGTGTCAGATGCGATTTAAAATAATTGCTGGGTTGCTTAAAAATCCTCCTGTGCGCCTAAAACGTTTCAGTAAGCTTGGGTGGTATTGGGCAAATTTTTGACCAGTTCGGCCAAGATTATCAACGGCGAAAGTGTCCGACTCCGAGAGCAGAGTTTTAAAGTATGACTTCGACCTTTCAATACCAAATGTTTTCCTTCAAACAAATTGTTTGTGTTGGGCTGGTTGCTCAATATGTTTGTAAAAAGGTGATTTTGCTCGTGTCCTACTGCTGAACTCGTGACGTTCTATGTCTACCACGTAGACTTCCGAACGCTCAGCCGATGCCGTCATTCAGGACGGAAAGTTAAGAGTTTGACTGCACAGTTTTGCGCCACTAAAACAACTTTCAACTTACTTTGGTAAGGTGAAAAATACCTGAGTTTCGGACGCGATTTTTTTCACCTCACTACAACTGAAACACATGCCTCCATACTGTGCTATAGGCAGAGCGCTTCTTCGTTCGATTTTTTCCCATTTTGATTTTGCGCCATTGCGATGCAATCCACATCCATGCCTTTTTTGTGATTTAATCCCAATCTGTGTTTGATTTTGCTATGTAATTAGCCCCAGGCATTTCAAAAATTTTTTTTCACAAACCAAAGTAGCAGCTGCGTTAAACATTCGCCTTTTTCAATTTCAAACTGTTAGTGTCGCGTCAGGTTTTCGCAAATTTCTGACTAGGCGTTGCTTGAACAATCTTTGCGCGTTTGTGTTTACTTTTGTGCGCAATTGCTCCGAACAATTTTCAATTCTGCTATCACAGAAAAATCGCGATCCACATTGCACAGCAATCTATGAATGATTGTCTTGCCAAGCTGAAGCAATGAGCTACCTCAACTGAAGAAGTGAACTTTTGTAGTTCAAGCTTGCTGTTGTAGTTCAAGCTTTTAGATATGTCGCCGCTGCATAATGGCCGTGGACGTCACTGGGTAAAACTATGATGGACGAAGACTGGATGTGGTACTAACTGTTACTGTTAAGCACTTTTCACACTACCAATGGCGTGGAAGATATCAGTTTTCACACACTGCTCTAACAAATGTTTTAATTATTTTAAATAACATAGATTAGCGATGATGATGGCCTGGTGCAATGTATTTCTGGCCTGGTGAACGTTTTTTTTAGATGTATTTATATATAATACCATTGCTTTTATTCAAAAACGTCCCAAAATAGATTTTATTTTCGATATATCTGCCATAATGTTTTTGAGTTGCAGAGCAGCTGAATACGGATCACATCTATAAACAGCTGAACCAAAAGTTAAACCCATCTGTATTAAACTAGAAAGNAAACGTGTGNGATTCCTGAAAGATTCCGACTCCATTTCACTTCTATCGTGTTGCAGTTATTTACGACAGAAAAGGTGTCAAGGCTGTCAAATGGCACAATGACGGTGACTGCTTGACATTGCCCTGCGTTGCGAAGCCAGAGGAAGTGCTCTTGAAATTTCAGAAATGTACATCAAGTTGAATGGATGATGGTTGTCCACAAAGGCAAACGAGCTTGCTTATAAAAACGCGTGTTTTTGAAATGTGCGCCGCTCTTTTCACTTGGTACGCTGTTTAGTTAGAAATAGCGCAAACACCGTGGATGAAATGTCGCCAGTTCTACACGAAATTTGCCTGTATTCTCAGAACATAGCTGTTATTTTGACCGAGAGAAGATCTGCCACCGCAGATTGACGTGAATAGTCAAGGTGCTTGCATTCAGTGTGTCACAAACAATGGAGTTCTGCGGTGCCCATAAACCGAGCATGTCTTTTTGTTCGATCTGCAAGTCATTCATGGTTTCGTGCTGATACACAATAAGCGCCGAGGCAGGCGGGCGTAATCTCAACCATGCGGCAGACGTCATCGCATCCTGTTGAAAGTGCTAATATTTTCAGCATGCAAGAGATAATTAAGTCCTACTCGGTTTCTTAGGGAATTCATTTTGCTTGATCTAGCGGAAACAACACACTTAGAAAGGCACACCTATTTTGTGATCTTGTCTCTTCTGCTTGCTGCCAAATCAGAATCCAGACCCTTACGATTTTGTTTATTGTGAGCAACAAATCATTAGTTGTCAGAGTCATCGCGGCTGGCTTTTAACTGCAGCCTCCGGCAAAGTTTATTCCAAGATTTTTAGAACGGATGAAACTTCGATCCAAAACATATCAATTTCCTCAGGCTTCGTCATACGTTTATGCTTTGATGGTGAGTATGAATGGGCAAATAATGTCTTGCGTCAATACGTCGTAGCGCTTGCCGCGAAAACCTACAAACAAAAGTGATGTCCTCGTCACCACGCGCTGAAAAACCTGAAGATCAATGAGGAAGGCAATTTTCAAAATATCGCGAATTTTCTTTATAAACGTAATGGCAGATGTGAACTGTACAGCTATCAGTTCAATCTAACCCTTTGTTGTTTCGTAAAAGCATTTTTCGAGGTTCAATTGTAGCGATTTGCGCGACTAGGTATATTTTACAGTCAAATGGTTTTGACCGACCTCACATGATTGGTTTAGAATTGATTCCATGCTTTTAATATTTTTTGCCTTTTGAAAAGAAAATTTATTTACTTTTATACATTGTGTGTTCAAATAATTGCATATGCATTAAACTAGAAAAAGAGAATGGTGTACTTCTAAAGAAGACCTTGTTTTGAACGACTTCGTGCGACAGTTTTTTCACGCACACAAAAATACTTTTCTGGTTAACGTATTTCCTGGCAGAACAAACACCCTTATTTTTTATGTTAGATGACCTACTGATTGCAATGTTTAAAAGTGCCCTGTTTTGTTGTGAAGGAGATTAAGAATTTGAAACGTCAAGTTTCATTGAAATGAAAGAAAATTACATTTTTTCAGATAAATTAATTATTTTCGGGTGACGTCGAGTAAAGTTTTTTCTAATTTCATTTTTTAAAAGCCTGACAACCACACTGACCTGGGATTTCCAACGTTTGTTTTTCAACTTTTTAAGGAGATGTTTATGCAACGACATCCGTGGTTACGGTTTTAGAATCAAGATGCGATGCTCAATGAATGGTTGTCTAAAAAGGGACGCGTCAGTGCGATTGTGTCGCCCTGCCCGAAAATGTGCGAAGATGTCCGAATATGAATGCAAGTAAACAGGCATCTTCGGCTTTTGAAGGAAAAGCCCCTCTCGTCTGTTAAATCATCGCTTCGAGATTTGTTTGCTGCTCGTGTCTCCTGTTAAGGATATAGGGTTACCGTGGATAAACAACGTAATTTTGCGATGCTGAAGTGACGTTAAGTTATTTCACTGCTGGCAATATGTTTCTGTTTTCGGCCTGTTATCAGAGAATATGCCTAGGCCTAATTATGGGAAAATTTTAGTTGTCATAATCACGTGAAGCCACTTTTGTGTGAGAATATTTACATGAGAAGAAATTGTGTGGGGTAATATTGCAGTAACAGAAAACAAGCGTATTTTTCAGTAAACTTTGTAACATTGCGTAAATCTTTTTATTTTGATTTTAAAATCCAAACCCTAAAATGTAATCTGAGGGAGTTTAGCAAAATGTGTCACATACTTAAAAATTTTGCAAACGACTTTTGTGAAGAGTAGCTCTTGTAGAAAAACAAGCTACATCCGCGAAAAAGTTAAAGCGTATAATGGGTAACCAGTAATCTAAAAGCAAACTTTTCTTTGAGCAAATCTCCAATTTCACCTTTTTTACTTCAACAACACTGGTGAGAGCATTGTGTGAAACACAGAAACAATTCCAAAGTTTTAAGAACAGCGTCTTATTTTTGTGAAAAAATGAAATGTGACTTTGCAGATTCAGGCAACGACCTTTACGCATAGCACTGTGCTCAACAATTTGGCAAGTTGCCAAAATGTCTAGTAATTACGTAAAATGAGCAGAGTCTAGTGTGGATCTTTTTCTTCGGCTGTTTGCTCTGCGAAATATGAAAAGGAGCGATGATTTTTCGTCGCAGATGAACATCACGTTTACCTACAAACGTTTGTCCCAAAATACTTTACGAGTGACTAAACGATGGCTTTACGCAGAGTGAATGGTCTGTTGTTTTTCTGCATTAGAAATCAAGGTTTGTGCTGGTCTGAGACTGTTCGTCGATGGGCTGTGAGCATACTAGCAAAAAAAAAATAATGAAAGTTGCTTCTCGTTTTTTTACCTGAGGCATATTTTGGTAATTGCATAGAAAAATGTCTTTCTCACAATCTCCACAATGCCCTACCTGTGGCTGGGTGAAGCCTGTGGAGAAAAATACTTGAGTGGTGCTTTTCTCTTATACACATTTTCCATAGGGCTTAACATGTTTTTCTGTCTTTTCATCCGTCGGTCAAACAACTATCGGTTCAGGTTGCTCATGCGGCCCGGTATATTTTGTGATTAACGTGTTATTTAGAGAGCTTCATCAGATAGTATGTGGATGGGTGACAGAAATAGAGAAAATTTTTTCGAAAGGAAAATTGAGCCCTTACGATCAAAACAATAAGCCAGGTGCTAGTAGCCACTTTTTAGGCCTTTTCTTCTTCTACAGTTCCAGACGAAAAGAAAAACTTTATCAAAACCAAAAAACCTTCACAAAGCTATTTATGGTTTATTTCAAAACATTTGGGATGTGATCCGAAAATTTGAAACGTTTCGGATGTGATCCGAAACTTTGAAACGTTTCGGATGTGATCCNAAATTTTGAAACGTTTCGAACCTGATCCAAAAGGTTTCGAAACAATGATTTTTTGAAGGCTTTTCAGTTTTGATTAGTTGGTAAGTCTGTCCAATTTTATGCACCAAAAAGAAAAACACTACGCTTGCTTACTCGAAAAGTCTAAAATATGGTCTTGTCTGTACAACAGCGTTCACGAGAGCAATAAATTATTTTCTAAATCAAAACAACTCAACTGCATCTTAATATTTCAACAATAATAAACAACAATTGAAAAAAATTCAACAGTTAACCCATTTAGAGTCAGAATATATATTTTTTAATTTTCTCGGAATAGAACTTTGACATAACTCTCATTGGACTGCAAGCCAGACAAGACCCCACAACTTATGTTATTGCTCTTTCTTTTTGATGAAGTTACAAGATTGTATTTACCGCTGTTGAAGAAACACAATAATTATAACGCAATTGATTTTCACTGTGACGAAGTTATTTGTAACGTCGTATTCGTGACAAAACGTAAACTTAGATTTAAATCATTGCACTAAAGACGATTCGAAACAGATAAGAAAACAATTTGCTTAAACCACTTCTATTTTTCCCAACTGATGCAGAATCAAAACTTCGGGTTTGTGGTATTGCTAAGGACAACGTGGGACTCGTGTTAAGGGTCCGAAAAACCTTGTTTTTCCTTTGGAGGAAACAGAGAAAACAAACAGTTTGCAGTGTATTTGCTCTAGACCAATATTGGAAATGAATGTGTAGCACTAGAAATGAATACGAGTTTGTGATTTGCAAGCTAACTGCTTCTAAAAGCAGTTCAGCAATCAGCATAGCAGTTATTTTTCTGGTTTCAACTACATGAACATACCTTGCATGATTTGTTTTCGATACAAGCAGTTCCTTTACTTTGTGGTTGAGAACACACAACTTCAGATAATCAGGGAAGTCAAAATTTTGATATTATCTGAACACATCAATCTAATAAAATGAGTTTAGAAATTCGAAGCAAGAAATTCGAAGAAATTATCAAGGTTTGTCCATTGTTGTATGCTTAATGTTTGAAAAAGTATGAAAAAGTAAATAAACTAAGAACGAAAATTATCTGCGAAATGCTGATGATGAAACATATATGCTTCTAATGTACGGCACCAAACAGTTTACACAGGAGCTAACTATTTTCTCAACTTTTCAGAAAGCGGTTGTTTTACAAAGTGGACATTCTTGCTGACCTATGATCAGTGGTTTCGTCGGGTGGAAGATTGTTCCCAGGGGAACACCTTAATCTACTTCTCCATGTGACGCGAAAATGTTGACGCTTTTGTTGTGAGATTTTCAACAGAAAAAACTGTAGCTGTGTTGACCGTAGAAAGTCATATGTGTGGATGGAGTGTTTCCCACTTCTTATTGTGGCACAATATAATTTTCCTGTTGATTGCCTTTTATTATCGGTTGCACTGGTTTTAGCATTTGACAGGCCAATTTTCAACAACCAAAATATTAATGCTTTTCATGCAAAAAAACAAAACAATTTTAGCATTGTTGGCTCGGAGTTTAGTGTGAAACACATTTTAAACACTTAAAAAAGAAAGTTTCGCGCCGAATTGAGGCAATTAATTTCCGAACATAAAATATGAATGCAAAGTTATGTAGATGGAACTTGAGAGGCAGTTGCGGGCAGCTAACGTCGTCAATCCGAGTTAGTGAGAACAGCTTTGCCTTGATACTTGTGGTGGAACCAAAATTACGGTGATTGTGAAATCTTTCAATAGAAACAGCTTTCAGCTACCTTCATTAACAGGGCATTGCTTTTACTCGAGAGAATTCCTCCACTTCTGCTTTTGGCAGAACACGGCTAGTGCTACGACGATTTTAACGGAGGAAACCTCTACTGCAATGGATAGAACCTGCAGGGTCAAGACGGTTTTTCGTCACTATCAGGGAAATGCATTGAGAAAAATTGACGAGCCGCTCGAAGCAAATCGAAACAGACAGATTCCCACAATTGTTTTCGCACATGCTGGTGCTTTATTATCGATTTATCCATTTTTCAACACACGTATATCTCCCCTCAGTCATTCTCTACGCTAGTGATTCTCAACTATTTTATTGATGTAACTTTTGGGCAATATTTCATCTATCAAGTACACCGTGGCTGTAATCATTAGCACAATAATTAAAAATGTACCTATAACTATTTTACTGCAACGGTAAAATTTCATTATGAAGACTTAAAAATT
>JGI24158J21664_10002923_pt1 | contig 21138 bp, 17 predicted proteins | sample Ectturendosymbi3_FD_21664 | JGI IMG/M metagenome (IMG submission 21664)
TCCCTCTGGGAACTTAGTAATGAAAGTCACATCAGTAATTTCTTTAACATATGCTGTTTAAAGACATTTTGAACAGGTTTCAACCTGGGAATATTGCGGTAACACCTTTGAATTTGTGCAAACGATTTGATCCACATGCCGTTTTTGTATGTCGTTTTGATTTTATTTTGTACAGTACCATGTGTTTTGCAGTATCGATCAGCAAGTGCTTGTGTTCAGCGATGAGTTCAATCACGAATTTTTAGAGACGCCTTGTAAAGTTTGCATTTGCGATCAGTCTTGCCCATTCGAGTACAAGATAACCGTAGCAGCTGTGTACAGTGCTGGACAAGTTCTTCATCTCAGATTCGAAGGTATTGCTAAAGTGGGGAACACAAAAAGCGCAACATTCGTTCAGTTAAGGGGCGTTTTAAATTCTGTAAATGCATCTGCAGATGGGGATTTCAACACTTGTTGCGGTGCTCGAGTCTGCGTTTCTATCGTGTTCAGCCGAAGCTGCTTCATCAACTGAAATACACATTCTCCGTTAAGGTTAAGTTCAGTGAATGTCTTTGCCATAAACATATATTCCAACTGCCCGATTTTATAGGAACCCACCTGAAATTGCTGTACCTCAGTCGGCGATCAACGGCAACTGTCACGTGTGCTTTTTACTCCGCTTGCCTTGAAGTATACAGTTCTCCCGAAAGTGCAGTCACGCCTTCACGCATGTTTGCTAAAGCTTGTACTTTTTTCAGGCTTATGATTGTGCTTGTTTTTTCCAGTGCATTCGTAATTGCGGATATAAAAGCACACCAGGCAATTGAATTTGTCATTGGCAGTTAAGTACGGGACACGCGTGCCTTGAGCACACGCCCAATGTGAAGCGCCATATCCGCTTTCATAACCGAGCTCTCTTCTTCAACGTAAGATTGCGAAAGAGCATGTTTCGGAAGTATGACTATGCCACAATATGGGTAAGTACGGCAGATTTTGTTACAGTAAACAACGCGAAGTATTGTTTAGTTTTACGTCTCTACCGATTGTCGCATCAGCAGCAGCATATAAAGCAGTTGTGTTCTTAAAAATGAGACTAAAAGGAACCTATTTTATGGATTTTGTGTTCTTGCCAGGAGACTTAAATGGCAATGCCAGCATTCTAATAATCACAAGGGGTTAATTTGCAGTAAATATGGATGTCATTAAGATCTCAGCATCAGCGTTGTCTAAGTGGTTTGAAATGCTTGTTTTATCAAGTGTAAGACTTACAAATAAATAATTATATTTTCTGAAGTTATAGAACCATAATATTTTGTATTGAAAGGATACCTTTAAACAGCTATACCAGTTTGGACCATATACAACACGTGATTCGGTCAAACTATTCGGCAGGTATTATGATACAAAAGTACTTTTAAACCTTTGCTGTGTAAGTGGCATTGGGCTGAAACTATGCAAGGTTCAGCATTCATTACATTCTTGTGAAAGTTCGCAGTCAGCTAAATCTACGTGAAAATAACTTGAAACTGTGCTCGAGTTTAGTTTTACGTCTCTACTGTGCTTAATCCCCTGCAGCTGTTGATTGACCTTAACGTGGGAACCAGCAGACAGTTTGAAATTATTAAAATAAACGCGTCAATAGACATTTTGCAATTGTTTATCTCATGTATATTATACATATAAATGTGAAAGAAGTCCCATTATTAATACTTTTTTACATTCAAATACCAATCCATTCACATGGTTAACATTTAACTGCTTCCATTCGAAAGGAAGAAGCTAAGCTGAAAATGATGGGCGTGTTTTTTCGTGAAGGGTATTTAGTATTTCATGAGATTATTTCTTCGTTCTTTGCATTTGCCGACGCACTACGACTGTTTGGAAGCGAAGCGTGCTGATACCAGCATTTCGAAAGAACACTCGAGTGCTACGAAGTTGAACGCAACCTGCGTTGAGTTCAAAACGCAGGTTGATGAGCCCAGTGATAACAAATGCGGTTTCGTCCTTTCAGTTGCAAGCTCGCTGCTCCCCATAGATTTGTATCTTGTGTCTCATTGAAGCTTTGCGATATTGTTCACGTGATAGGCAGGTGGGATGAAGCAAAGCGAATGTTTCCGTTTGGGCAGAAACAACGTGAAAAAGACGTGAGATTAAGCAAGTTAGAACCTATTGATTTTAAACGATTCGCAGCAGACATCAGCTGCAACACTTTATTGTATTCTCGCTTTGCCACTTGCTTTACTTGAGTTCTCCCGACGCTGATCTGTGCATTACGTTAAAGTTTTTTTACGCACAGCATCACCTCATCAACCAGTGCCCAAACCTACTGTAGGTGGTTGCGCTTATTGTTTCTCATAACAAACTATTAGCAATATGTGGACTGAGGACTATTTTGTTCGTGAATGATAAATTTTCGTATCACATTATTCGCCATTAAATTTGTTGTGGATTAAGGGTTTAAATCGATCGAAGATGTCCATAACTAATGCTACTGCTGTACTTGACGTGGTCAACAAAGGACCTTACTACGCAAGATACGATGCAGGCAGAGTGATTGACATTCTGTACCTGACAATCGTTTCTGTGATTGGAACATTTGGCAACTTAACCGTCATACTTTCTATCATTCATGGACGAAGACTCACGAAAAACGGAAATATCTTTATCATTAATTTGGCAATTGCGGATTTCATCGTGAGTGATACTTCCGATTGCTCTTTTGCTGCAAGAACTTTTTGTACAGAAACCCCTTGTGTTAGAAAAACAAAGGCAAAAATTATTGATGGTTACAATTCTAAGTTTGTAATCACTGACGCTTTCAGTCTTATCATTTTTCGTAACTAAAGCAGTCCCGTCGCCACGTGGGTGCTCTGGTGGGATTATCCCCCCAAACAATGCTTCAAGCCCCCCCCCAAATTGAAATATGAAGCACTATAAATCAGCAGTTTTTATCAAATTTGCAATGTCAAACCCCACTGCACAAAAGTAAAAGCTCCCCTGTTGAAGAAATTCTGGCGACTGTTCTGAACTAATGACAGGTAGTTTTTTTTCATAAAACCTTTAACAATTCATGTGGTCGTGTGTTATTGCTGTTTCTAAGAATTTTTGCACAAGCAAAACGTGAACACGATTTTTGATTTTTCCTTAACGCATAATTGTCATCTTCAGTTTGAAATCACAAAAATATTCCGTTCTTTTTGGATTGTGAGTTAAGTTTTGTGTTTCTGTGAAAGATTCAATCTTTTCATTTGTCGAGAAAACTGCTATTTTTTGCAGGTTACTGCCTTCTTCGTCCCAACTGTCATAGCGAATGTGATACTGACAACAAACGCTCTCTCAACAACGGCATGCCATGCGGCTGGATACTTACTGACAGTGTTCTCTGGTTGTTCGGCTTGTAATTTAGGCTTCATCGCTTTCAATAGGTCAGCAACTCTTAAAAGTCAAAGCAATGGCGTTAGACTCTAGAAAAGATTACATAATAACAATTTCAACCTATTTGTCGTTGCTTGTTTTTTGTTTTCAAGAAGTAAAATGTAAAATTTTATATGTAACCACTCAAGACAACCCTCTGAAAAAAAACTTGTACTCTCCACTTGACTGATCTTTTCAATATTTTCAAATTAAGCTCTCGCACAATAATATTCAAATTTTGTTTCATACCATATCTACTGCATTAGCAATTAGCTGACTTTGTTATCAATCATTTGTTGCAGATATTGGTATGTTGTGCGGCACCACTCCTACAAACAATTATTCTCCACCCGAATATTGTGCATGATGGCCGTCCTAACTTGGGTCTGGACCAACCTTTTCACCATGCCCACTTTGCTTGGATGGACGAACTTAGCGTGAGTGTCCTGGCGGAGGTCAGACTTTAGAATGACGATGGAGAGCTAGTTTGTTTTGCATCATCACGATGTTTCTCTTTGCGGACATTGCTTTTCATATCCTCAGAAGTGTGTCAACTAAGATGTTCATTATTACAACTGATTTTTTGAAGTTTCTTTTCAAATAGTACTGCAAATTGAGAGATGGGGTCTATTTTGATGGTGCGATTCGGGGAAATCTTTGGCCATGCACTGTCCATGGCGTGTTCTCCATGACAGTCATAAAAAGGCGTCAGTCAAACTGCATGAAACACTCAAATAAACACAAAGTTTGTTTAAAACAGCTCTCACGTGAGATGATACTTCAGATTGCTTTTTCTAAGGTTGCGTGGGCAAATGAAGAAGTCATCGTAGTTTCCGAATTGCTACTTTTTCAGTAACTGCCCAAGAGGAAGCCAAAAGACTAAGTGTAGAAGTGAAAACTACTTCTGTGAAGCTAAGTTTGTTGCAGATCAAGGGGAAGAAAAGAGCAGTATCAGTTTGAAAGATAGAACAATCTGATGAAAAGCTACATTAGGTCACATCCCTGCAGGCAAACATAAAACCTATTGTTAACGTCACACGATCAACTCTGGGAGGAATGCAAATAAGGGGGACGGTACATTTCGGAGCCGCGTTTTTCGCGACTACTGTATGGCGCCAAGCTGTTTTAGCACCACTCGTCTTGGCACTGAGCTGTTTTGTCGCGTGCTCAGAGACTGCCAAGTGTGTGTACTTAAAATGGATAAAAACTTGGATAACATTTGGATGTATGTGTTGATTGTACGCTAGACCTCGCAAATGTTCAAGTGCTGCCGTGCATCTGTTTTGCGATGTTTAGAATGCGCTTATCAGCCTCAATGTATTTAAGAAGTTTTCATTCGGATCTTTCCCATCAATAACTGCTCATGGTAAGCATCACGCTCTTTCTGTACTTTCCTATTATCATCATATCCATTTACAGTCGTTGACGTAACTTCAGCAGTTTCTTGAGCTTACGTTCCATACTTATTTTCATACAAGCCACCTCTACTTCCGCTGCTCAAGCACCATGACAGTGTTCATTTACTTTCTTCAATACTTCGTTGTTTTTGGTCTTTACATTCGTTTTTAGTTCGCATCTCCAAACAGTAACATTGGGTTACTTTTGATATATTTATCAAAAGCGTATAAATACCATCGTGGGAGAGCTTGAGTTTATTCTTCTAGCTAAGAATCTTTTTAGCATGGGCTCTCAGAGAAACTGAAAGTAAGATTTTTTAATGTTAAGAAACACACGTTGTTAAAGTTCTGAAATAAAGAAGAAATACGCCCACAATCATTTAAACACAAACGCACACCGTTTGTTTTGACAACGGGTCATCGAGTTGCCTTCTTGAAAAACAGCCAACCAAGATGTAAAACACGCAGTTCAAAAGGCAACCACGTGTGCGCAAGAGTACCAAGCAGATATGCGTAGGCGGCAAATGTCAAAACACCCCAATTCCAACAGGGCGTCATCAAATACTCTCATTCCGTATAAAATCATTAGAACTGGTTTAAGTTGCGTGTAGTTAGATTCTGGTAGATATCTATCAGCATTGTTTTTGGCAGCATGCAAAAACTGTTTTCAACTGTGCAGAAAATATATACGACCAATGGTGCAGGAGCGACGCAAACGCCAGCACAGGTTTTTAGTTAATTACACTGTGTAGTGCAAAGGGATTTTCAGCTTCACGCTGAATTTCGGGCACTCTGGAGCATTCGATATCCAGTATCAAAGCACTGTTTTTGTTTCTTTTATTTTTTCATTCCTCTTTTTCTTTCATAATAAAAACCTCTACACCTGTGGCCTCATGTGTGCGATAAAGTACCAGGGTTTGGGTGGCAAGTTGACAAACATTGATGTTCAGCTCTTGGTTCGATTGACCTTTGAACTTGGGAGCAGCGAACGTGGCAACGACCGGTCTGCAAATCTCAACAGCAGCTACAAATAAACGTTCTGGGTTTGCTGCAAGCTTTCGAGGAATCAGCTGGCTGCATGCTTGATTGCATTGCAGCTGCAAATAGTGATGGTTTTTAATTGCACTTCCAGATACGACAACAAGATGCTGCTGTGCACCTACGATGACGCTCGTTCCATAAGCTACAGCATCTTTGTTATGCTTCTGGCAATTTGTCTGCCAATCAGCATCACTGCCATTTGCTACTGGAGGCTCTTTGCGTGGGTAAACTTTCTAATTCCTAACTGCGTACAATTAAAATCACTACGCATGCTGTGTGCTTTTGAGGAATCATCCGATTGGGCTCTGCTATCATCGTTGTCCCATGAACAAAACTTCCACATATCTGTATTCAAGTAACTACTCTACACATGTGAGATAAGCAAGGATTCTATCGGCAAATTTTTAATGTGAAATGGATTTCATTTGACACCACCCATCGTCAGTCCTTACATCTGCAAAAAATGTTGACAGGTGAAACGCTGAAAGGCTAAAACAAGAGTAGAGAAAGTAAATCAACTGAAGACTGAAGAAGATTTATATACTGAGGATACGTGTATGCGAAATTGATTTCCTATTAATAAGCATTTGCCGATAAATTCTTTGCTTGTTTCACGTGTGAAGAGTAGTTACTTCCAAATGGTGCAATCAGCAGTAAGCAACCTTTCCACTCGCACAGGTTTAATTCATTCCCATGTGAAATTACGAAGGTTTATCTTGGATGGAGTTAAAAACTTTTTGCAAGCATTAATAGAGAATTTTGGAAAGCGCTATAGGAATTATGCGAAAATTTTTTTCGAGGTTAATTGTATTGGTTTGATAAAACACTCAGTTCATGGGTAAAGCACGAGGAAGCGGCGATGACAGAAATGCCCCGTAGCCATGTTTGTTTGGAAAATCGTCAATGTGCTGAAAATCGTAAAGAGATTTTTTATTTCTGTTAGAACTGTGTCGCGCCGAAGAGCAAAACTGCGCCGGCGAAGCTCACCCTCCCACTTTAATATTAAATCCATGGAGCAGAGAAGACTTGCGAAGCAACTTGATTTGGCCAAAACGCTGACTGTCACGGTTTTAGTATTTGTTTTCTGCTTAACACCGTACGGTATCTGCATCTTGTTGGATCAAAACTACATCAACCCACTGGCAAAAAGAGTAAGTTTACAAAATTTCTCCTAGCGGTGAGAGTGATAGGTATTTCATGCCTTGTCAACATAAAACCTTCCGCATGCAGCGAGACACATGGGATATTTACTAGGAAGCGAAAAATTCCCAAAGAACTTGGAACTAGTGGCCGCCGCAAAAATCAAGGCCTTGATCTCAAAATTTTAGTTTTTTTTTAATCGATTGATGTATGTTTTCTTTTCAATCATGGTTTCTGGGCGATCTGAAAATGAGTAAAACTGCTACCTGTTAATTTGTTTTATAGAAATTTTAATTCACTTTGATTTGTCGCCTCGATATGGCTTTTTTCTTCAATGTAAGAAAATGTTTTTTTGTGCCGAGTGGCGATATTCAAATTCCAGAAATTAAAAGCAAGTGAATGTGGAGAACAATAGCTGAGATGTCAATTTCACAGCGTCAGATAATTTTGCCATCGTTGACTACGACTATGAAAAGAATTTATTGACTTGTAGAGAGCAAGTCTCGCTCTAAACCAGATTGGGCAAAATGTGTCAATTTCGGACCGCATTGGATTTTGAAACGTACGGGCAAAGCGGATCAAATACAATTGAGTAGATTCTTTGTGTAAAATGTGACATCACTGACATTGTTGATATAATTACCGACGAATTCATCTGGAAAGAGATTAATGCAATTTTCCATTTCCTGCGCTGGACCAAGTATGGCGTATTTTGTTTGCAGACTGTGTTTCAAACCGTATTTGCAAAAAAGCCGAGGTTACTGTAAACATGAGCATAATTTAAAAGCGTTTTCTGCATTTCCCCACGATTTTGCTTTAATGCTGCTGGACCACAAACACATAATTTAATAAAACTCTGTCCAACGTGAAAGCGCAAGTTTTCCCGACTTCCTTAATTTTCTTCCACAAGCATTCCTTGCAAGGTGTTTCAAAACTTTTAAGTTTTTGCTGCGATCAAGTGTAAAGGAAGTGTAACAAGTGTAAAGGAAGCCCACAAGTGTACAAGTGTAACAAGTGTTCCTTTACAAGTGTAAAGGAAGCCCACAATATTCCCAGTGATTTTTGAAAAAGTTTTTTTCTTTATTGGACTCGAAATTATTGTTTAGTTTGCATATGCAAAAGAGCAAATCTTTGTTGCTTTTTGTCTGATGAATAAAATAAACGTGCCAGGGTTTCAATGCTTTTGAACCGTTCTATTTGAATAAGGACTGTGGATGCGTAATTTTACGTGAAATCGATTTCCTATTAAAAATGTGTAGAATGATTCCTTGCTTACACCTAACACCTATCGTACGTACTTGCTTTTATACCTATTGCAGATTGCAGGCAGATTAGTTTTAACCAACTCAGCAGTGAACTTCATAATCTACGGAGCTATGAATCCCATTTATCGCCGAGCGTATATCGCCCTGTGGAAATATATTTTCTGCTGTAAAAAGGGAGAACGCAGGTGAGAAAATATTCGTTTCTCTTATGGTAGTTTCAGTCACTTTCCGTGTTTTTTCTTACTTTGTCCTTCAATGAAAATTAGTAATTCCTAGGTTCCTGTGTCCTTTAGCTGTGGGCGACATTTCGCTGTTGGTTGACGGCTCAAAAAAATTGCTTGCTGAGTTTATGCTCGCGGAAAAACGTTTCCTTGTACGTAACAATATCCTGGGTCAACATCCTTGTGCATAGCAATAGAATGAATCACATCTTACAGTGTGCAACAGCACGATCTTTACGTAAGCTCATGCTCTGATTGGTAGCAGCATCGCGGAAAGAAGAAAATTATTGTCAAGAGGTGGTGATCATGTTGGTGCAAAACGCATGACAGTGACTGTTTTCTGCACCACATCAGAAAGCCAGCTTATGAAATGAGAAACCTGTCAAACGATACGAGAATGCTATGTAACTGCTTATTAATTCTGTGCCCATCTTTGCATTTTTCGGTCACATCATTTGCTCTTCTGTGCTACATTCAACAGCATTGTGTCAACCTCGAATGGAGTTAAACATCGACCATCATACTTTGCTGGGGTAAGGTGTGGCAGATGCTTTTAAAAGCTGCATCTTGCGAGTTAATCAAACACAACGTTAATGTCACGACGTGTTTCCGTCGTTATTTGGTCAGAAACGCTTTGAAGCTGAGCTTGCTTTCGATAATAATTGCTACAAGCGCATAGTCTGCTGGTGTAACGGAATATAGAAGCTAATTCGTACAATCAAGTGCATTGAGAAGCAGTGACTTGGGATTTTTTTGCATCTAAAATGCACGTGATTGCATTACACCAAACAAAATTTGCCACTCTCTTGAATAAATGCTTTAATCTATAAAGAAGTGTTTTTTAGTGTAGTCAAAGCGGTAAAGTTTTCCTTGTAGACAACTGGTTTTTGAATTGGAAGTTTTAACTGCTCTTGAATTTTTAAAGAACTTTTCATCTTGATTTCATCTGGTAAACAGGCTCCTGTTTGAAAGCTTTTGCAGCTGTGTGTTTGCATGACATTTTCCAAGCCATAAATGCGCATCAAGTTTAATCAAATGACTTGTGATATAAATGCACTCATCTCTGAGATAAAGGTGTCTTGGCGGCCGTTACTTCTACAAATGATAAAAGGCTGCTTCTGAAAAGTTGAAATGGCTTTTAAAGCTGTGCAAGTTTTCATTTTCAAACACGTTAATGCTTGTGAGGTCACGTGTTTTGTAATAAATTACTTTAATGCTGCAAATTTAATTCGATTTTCGTATATTTTATGATTCATTTGGTTTTACTTATATTATATAAAATGTTGAAGAAGTAATTGTAATACAAAGAATTTTTACATGCAGTCCATAAACGCACAATTAATAAAAAGCAAATAATAAATTTTTGCCGGTATTCGTGGCCTTGAACAAAAATGTCTACCAGCTGAAACTTCCGCTTTACTTGCAACGTTTGTTTAAAGCGTTCTGCCATTAAAACTGCAAAGAAATGTTATGTCAGTGTCACACACTTTTTACTGCATTTCATGCTTGTAAAACATTTGCCACAAATGTTTCACTGTTCAATGTGTTTCACACCTCGTAAGCTGGAAAGTCGGCTTGGATTGTCCGTCGGATCACATTGATGAATTATAAAACGGAACTTGCGTCCTGTCAACCTCTTTTCCGGCGTTAGTGGACAGCTGCAAAGCGGAAACCTCCCCTTGCTGAGCTGCCGCACTAACTTGCCACCACTGCTGCATTCTCCACAAAAATGACAGCGTACTAGACCGTTTGCCAATGGAGTTAGGCGCCTGTTGACCACTCGCGACACCCCAAAGTGTGTGTAAAACTAGTGCATTGAATCTTGGTTTCTAACCTGGATTTCGTTTTGCAGACAAAAAGGACGGAAGGCAATTTTGTTCCGACAACACAAACCTTCACCACTATTGTTAAACAAGGATTGGTGTCTAGAGATTCTCCAATTTCAAGTTCTAAAGCTTCGGATCTTAACGCTAAGTAAACCGTGAAAAAGGAGATGGCAGGCGAAGACACACTATGGTTGAAAAACCCAGGATTGACGCTTTTGTATTTTTTTTTACCACAGCCTTAAAGTTGTTTTGCTTGACTGTACCTAAAAGAGTCTGAAACAGCAGTCTAGTCATGATTTTCATTAATCATTGTAAAATCTCCAATTGATGAAACGCATACAATGTTTTTTGCGACTTCGCTACGATATGATTTATGAACGACAAAACACGTTGAAACCAAAACTCATGACAAACGCATTTACTTACTAGAGATTACATTTGTTTCATGCGTATATAAAAATGTAGCGTTAATCACAATCACAGTTGTTAATTTACTTCTTCATTTTTCGAAATACCTCTGAGTGCTCTTATCAGTGAAACAATTGCTGCACGGGTTTGTGATTTTGTTGCATTCACTGTGGAAAACAGCCATCTCCTGAAAAAGACGTCAGGCCGACAATTAATGTTGCAAGAAACGGCTTTATAAACAGATCGTATTGATACCACCTGCAAGAGTCACAGTTGCATTGTGGCAGAAGCTCAGAAGCTCGTGATATTGCATCATGCGATTGCACTTGCTGTAGATTTGCGCTGTATGTGAACCTGACAATAACGTATGAATATTTTTGATGAGTTCGTTTTACATGGAATACAAAACAAAGAGACCATCCTCGATTTGATTGCATTAGAAGATTGCTTATATCCGTTGCTATTGGCGCGAATTCTTTAGCCTAAGAAACACTGGCTATTTATCATACGGGGTCTGGTGTTGCTCGCTTTTAGTACTACTTTTAGGAGCAAATTTATTTTTAATGAAGCTCTGGGCGTTGCCGTTTCAGGCATGTTGTTGTTAACACAACATTTAACTGGTTTACGGACTTGAAGGAACTGATCATGAAAATCCACCTGCCATGGTGTTCGTGATAAACTTCAATTCGGCAATGTCAACATGAGGGCTCTAGCAAATGAAAATCTTGACGTTCTTAAGACACATTAGGAGTACCTTTTCAGCTGTTCTGTCATAGCAAACTCGGTGACATAGTCTAGAATGATTTCTCACCAGAGCCGCAATCAGCTGATATTTTTGGGAGGATGATTTTCAACTTATTGCTTTGTCTAAACACCAAACATATTCTCAAAAATTTCGAAAGGGGGCAATTTCCCGGATGCCCCCCAGGTTGCGCGCCTGTTTCTCACCTAAGACACCTTAGGTTCGCAACCATGATTAACACCGCGACGTATACGCACTATCAGATGTTATTTATTCCACGATTGCACTTGGGTTAGTAAACTAATAGAAGAGAGTTATGCGACTTTCTTTTGTTGGCTATGAAAATGCACATACCGAATGAAAGGCGGAAATATTTGCTTGTTACAAAATGCAATGGGAAGCACCAGGCGCTGTGATCGGCGACGAGCGTGTTGCGAGGCTGAAATGTTTTTTGATGTACTTTCTTTCATCCTGTCGAGTAAATAAAACATATGAACAGGGAGAATATCTAAACACTACGCATTGGCATGAAAGTACTTGTTCTCGAAATTTTAGAATCATTCATTTTCCAAGAAGAACCATTCTATTCTATCTTCTAACCAGGTCAGGAATACGTTTCAGACATTTTTTTCTGATCTTGTTAGAGAAAACCAAAAAATGTCAAACACAAAAGTGCAGCATTCTTTAGGGTATATCCTTTAATGACTTATTGTGGATACAAGAGATTATTGGGAACAACAAAAGTGCTAGTGACTGTGCAGCGTGTGAAAAATGTTGGTCCATCTCGTTGGACCCGCTTAAAAAACTTTATGCGTTTATGATACTTTTAAACTGTGGTGATTCCTTGAAAGATTGCATAGTTTGACCAAAAACAGAAGCCACGTTCTTCGTCTAGAAATGTAACTACTTTTGTGTGATACCCATCAGCTGTCATCCCCAAGAATATCCCGTGATTTACACAAGGGAATACATTTTTGGTTCTCCCCCAATGTGACTGAGCCTCAAATCCCTGTCCTAGATCCGGCACTGCTTGTAACAAACCAGCATCTGTAACAGGGCTTGGAAGTCATCGTCGATAAGTTTCGCAATTTTACCCGGAGACGAAGTCTGGATATTTTTATTCCCGGAGTTCGAATTCTTACACTTTTCTCTACTTCGGTCTTCGACATTGCAGTCCAAGCAATCAAATTTGATATCGCAGCGAAGTACACCGTACTTATGTCGTGACAATGCAATTGTGATGCTTTGCTTCCTGGCTGTTCTTAATTATTCAGGAGCTCTTGTCTGAGCAAACGCCCGCTGTTTTGCTTGCATGCATTATGAATATGAAACAGACAGTTGAACGTTCCAAGCACACCTACGTTTTCTCTTGAACACTAGATGCTTCCAAGCATTTTATTCTATTCGTATGTATTTATTAGATTGTGTAAAAGCTGTTAAACTCCGCTAGTAGTCGGGTTCTTACTCGTCTGGTCCAATAAATGCCGCATATATACTGTGGCATTGCTTCTACTGTAGATGCAAGTGTCATGCAGACTTTTTTCTGCGAGAGAGAGATGGAGACAGCATTGTGCTTCAAACTGTCCTTTCATTTTTTGTAAGCATGTATAAACGACAAAAATCGACTCTTTTTCAACATTTCACTCTTACCGACCTTGGGGAGCATTACATTTGCCGTCACAGCACTGGTGAAGGAGATGAAAAATCCTTGCGACTCAAAGCTAGGTGCAGATCAAAGTAAGCGTGGACCGTTGACGACCAGTAATTTGAAGCGACGTCTAAGGAGAAGGCACTTGGATATTTATAATGAAGTTGAAAAATTGGACAAGAAATTACAGTCAAAGAACCACCGATAAATCCTTGCAACTCAAACAAGTAAACCTTCATCAAACTGTTGTGGCTTTCCAATATTTTTTCATGTGAAACAGTTACAATTGCCACGAGTGCAATTAAATTAAATTTCGTAAAGAAACAATTTAATTTGCAATTAAATTAAGCATTTGTAAGGGAGGAAATTTCGTAAAGGAACAATTTAATTTGTCGTCCACAACTCCGTTCCATAAACTTTGTATTTTCACACCTGCCTTTCTATTTGAGTAACACGCAACGGGGTCAAGCGCTTTAGATGTTTAGCTTCGTAAATCTTTTGAGGCAACCAAAAGGATGCAGGAAGAAGGCCAAAAGTTTCAAAAGAAACAAAATATCTGTTATGATTGGCTGTCTCAACACAAGCCCAGAAAAGTGGCGGAAAACATGAAAAAGACTATAAAGCGGGGAGACGTGAACTTGTTTAACAACAACCTTTTGCTAGCTCCAGTATATTGCGAACCCAGAAGGCCTATAGGAAGATGCTCACAGGTAATCAGCAGGTCAGTGCGAAAGAAGCCCTCAGCGATCTAGCTTCCAAGATACACGGTTTTATTGAACACCAGGAAAAAGACGAATTCGCTTCGATGTCCTTGTGCACTACTTCCGATGATGATGAGCGCAACTTTGAAAAACATTGACAAGTTGGAAACGACAAAGCACGATCGCTTCGAATCAGTGGAGCACCGCAATATTCTGGCTGCAACCACTGGATTTAGAAATGATTTTTTGCATTCTCTACATGAAGTGGAAAAATAGGCCGTTCGTCAAAACTGCGTGTTTACCAGGCCATGCAAAGCTACCCTTTAATCATATGAGTGGTTGCAGAGATTGTCACTGCATTCCCGCCAACGCACGTCAGCGATGAACGACTCGTTTCCGCTTTGCTCATCGTATGTCAGACTTGCAAGTGTCGGTGAAAGAAGACCTGGTGGAAGCAATTTTGTTTTTGAAGAACCAATGCCATTAGCAGTTTCCCGTTTCTTCCATTGTTTATCACTTGTGTTAAGTACTTTTTCTGCGCAGCTAACGTAACATTGCTCAAAGCGTCGATCGACACTTCCCCACTGTGGCTGATGTTAAATTTGGTTGAACTCCACCGTACTTCAATCGACTAAATCAAGGGCCACACAGGTTCAGAAGATGAACGATGGGGTTTCACGGAAGTGACGCATTTGGCAACTACCTATTTTTGCTTCCCTTGAAAGGTTCAAAATACATAGTCATTGCTAAATGGGGGCGTTCTAATTTTGGAGCCTCACCTTCATAAGTCCAGTTAATCATTTCCTGAAGATGACGAGGAAGTCATAACAATGAAAGAGCATGATGTTATGTCCATTCGTGGAAAGTACCTTCACTTCAAAGGTTTGTGAAACGCGTAATAAGTACGAGGTTTGATTATACCAAACGAAAAAGTAACACTATTCAGACTGCTTCAGGAAAATTGGTACAACATTTCAAATATAACGCTAACGGTATAACGCTATAGTGAATATAACGCTAAACGGTATAACGCTAAAATGAATATAACGCTAAAGTGTTTCAAATATAACGCTAAAGTGTTTTTTTTTTTGAATAAAATCAATAACGCAAAAAAGCAAATCATCAAAATGAAGATGCTTCAAAATACCATTTCAACATCATCATTTCGCATTCAGTTTCACAAGACTTTCAAAATCTAATATCTTTCTTCTTTGTATGTGGGGGGAAACAAAACTAGTAATAATTTCCTTAAAGTGATAAAAACGCTGATTCTGTTATTGATGTTCAACAGATGTGACAACCTATTGGTTGGTTGGGCCAATCATTAAAGTCGAGCAAAGGTTTTCTTCATACATAAGCCTAAATTGGCTTCCATGTGTTTTCGCATGATTATTACAGAACACTGTTACAGTTTGAGGTTTTGTTGTACTGTAAACTGAAACATTCGCGGAATGTATGATGAGGAGCGTGACCTTTTCATTTTTACGCCCTTTATTGTAATTCAAAAAAAACATCGATCCGAATTGCAATTTTCAAGCGAGCAGAAACTAGAAAGACACTAAAACATTTATCGCTTTTCTTTTTCCAAAAATACAAAAGGCACCTGAAGTAAACAAGATTTTGAACATTTTAAGCACATTTGAGAGAATTCCGAGATGTTTTGTAAGAAAATCCTCTTCTCGCTTAAGATCAGTCCAAGCAATCATGAACGTTTCTTTGGCAAATGATCAGTTCGCTAAGATACCAAATTGGAGTATACTTTTGATCAAACAGGCCACAACGTGATGTGAACTTTCCGCTTTGATTGCGATGCGGTTTGTTGCGACGTGTCGTGTTGTTTCTGGCGATGATTTCAGACGCGATCGTGATTAGGGAGGGCGGATGCGAGCAGAGCTTGTCGCCGCCTTCTTTGAAAACGTCTTTGCTTACAAAACAATTTCCTTTGAAAACCACTTCAGTGATGCGCTTTGCTTTGAAAATAGTTTTGCGTGGACGAAACACACATAATTTCTCAAAGAAGCAAAATATTTTTCCAATTGTAGAAATTCAAACGTTTGCAAAACGCAAAAGCACAAAGTTTCGTAATCACACAAAAAACCAAACCGTAAATGCAAAGTCAGAGTGAAAACAAGGCAACGCTCTTTTGGTTGGTATTCTCGCCATGCAGGGCTTTAACTGTTGTAAACGCTCATACACGTACATAAACGTGCCATCGTAATCTTTGCATTGGCTCAAATCACATACGAAAACGTGCTATCGCATTCACAATGTTAAAGATCAGCAAACTTATGACTTCATCAATTGAGCTAATCGATGTGGCAATGGCAGGTTCTCAATCACAATGCTTTTTCCTTGTTTTAGATCGCTGTGTCTTTCCTAAAATCGAAATCAAGACAAAAATCAGTAAAAGACAACTGTTAGTAATTCGCATTAAAAAATACAGAATTTTCAATGCTGCTGATCAAAACTTCCTTCAGGTGTAGTGGTATATTCTTACAGTTATATCCAAATACGAATTAGTGTTGGTAATAGGATAGGCTGCCATCGTCATATAAACTGCTACACATAAAAATGCGTTTCAAACGCTGTCAACACTTCCCTGCAGCTTAAAGTCAATAATTCAGTTTTGTTGTTGAAAAGCATAAGCCACATGAATATCTTGCAACCATACTCAAATAGAATAAACTTTGTTTATTATAAAACGTGGGAAATAAAGACATCAATGATTTTACAATTTAACTCAAACATTTTAGCAAAATGGTTTGCTGAGAATAGTACAACATTTCTCCCTTCCCACAGAGGCTTTGGTCAACAGCGTAGATGAAATAGAAAATTTGTGGGTCTTTTTTCGCTTGGATTCAGTCAATATCTTTCCTCTGAAAAATCCAATGAAAACTGAAGCAGAAAAGATGGCTCCATTCTTTCAACGCCTGTTTGAAGACTCGATGGCAGCTCATAAATTTTAGAATATTTTTCAAACTTCAAAAATTTCTTTGTTGTTCACGTTTCAATACAACATTGTTCATTCTCCAGCCCTTACTATCAGCTGATATTTTTTCGTTGTGTGCAGCACAGGGTCGCCTTTCCCTCCTTACTTGACAACGGCACTTGACGTTTTGTGTTCTTTGGATGATTGCCCGACAGCACCGTTTGCAGAAGTATCTGAAAAATTTAAAAAAATGTCGCTGACATTAATCACTCTGTTTTGACGTAAAATATGCTCCAAAAACTTGCGGGAAGTTTCGAACGTTTCTTCCTAAGCTTTTCTGAAAACGTGTGCGCCAAGTATCATGAAAAAGGATGCCGTGAGAAAACTCAACTTAGCTGGAGCATGTCCAGTGCTGTTTTCGTGTTAATCGTATCACAGTATCACAACACACCACATTCTCACACCCCAACAAATTTTCGGGAAATCATGAGAGTAATTCAAATATGCTTACATTTGCCAAGCTCGAAAAAAATGTACGAACAAGTTCGTCGGGAAACGAAAAAACGGAGTTTTGCAGAAGCACGGCTTTGACAGCGACTTGCTGCAGACATTCAGGTTGTGTTATTCCTGCTCAGAAGTTGTGCCCGTGTCGGCGGAGTTAAATCACAAACGTTACCAATGGCTGTCGGTACTGTGCAGAACGTTGAAAACAAATCAAGCAAAGCGTTCACCCCTCAGTGAACGAAATACACGCCGTGCTTGACACTAGACCTACGTGCATAAGTTGGCAAGAACTAGTCACCTCGTCATAATCATGGAATAAACCTCGTGTGCGGGACAAGCAAGTGCCAGAACGTCGGTGAACAGAGGTAGAATGTGGTAATATTTCGACGGAATAGCATCGCAGTTGTCAACAAATTCCATAGGAAAAAAGCACAGATTGCAGGAAATGTTACGTCAGGTGAAAAACCTAGCGACATTGCACCAAACGTGGGTTTTAACCATTCACAAGAATACAAACTTCCCGTGCAAGCTTTGACGTTTGCCAAGTGGAAATCATTATACGTTGCATACTTAGCGCGAGACGTGACCTAAAGCAGAAAGCAAATTGGAAGCAATTCGGCAATTGGCGATTAGCCGTTGCGTTCACTCACACGCAAAGGGAGTGGCGTAACTTCGGCTTTCGAAAAACATGAAAGCGCATGCTTTGGTTTAGAGTCTAAACCGTCTAAACTTTAGACGTAGATACGCGCAGCGATTAAGGACCGAGCTCTGTTGGTTGCACCCTCGGGAAAGCAACACGGTGGAAGATAAAGACCAGATGGCGTGATTACATCTCCGAATGAGCCTGGCGGCCCTTTGGTGTTGACTGAGCCAGCAGAACCATTCGGGGTTGTGGAGAACTGAGCTTTTTGAGACGTCTCATGGTTTCTACCCCCGTCACCCTCCCGGAAGGACAATCGGATGTGAATAGTGAAGCGAAATGTGTTTCAAATGCCTTGCAATGTTGAATGCAATAAAATGATGCTTTTCGCCGCTTCTTTAATTCTGGCATCATAAGATATGATTAAAATGCAAAGCATTGCTTGATTATACAATTTTAAATACATTTATAGCTTTAGTTCTTGGCTTTGTAAATCAACAGCAACTTATTCTTTGATAGCAACACGTTTGGTGCAGTTTTCCCAATATGATAAACGTTATCTCTCGTAGCCCAGTTAGATAAAATGTAAGTGACGTTTTAGGTTGTCGCAAAAGCTTGCTTGTTTCGTTTGATTCACCAAACCGATTGATACAATTGTGAAGCAGAATTTGACTTGCCACTTGTTTGAATTTTTTATTTGCTATGTCCACTTACTTGGTGCATGGATAGACGGCGGTTTCTTTTGAATTTGTGTCTTGCTGGTTTGTGCGTTGCGCAAATCGATGATTGAATGCTTGCTTAATTAGTCCAGCTTTGTCGTATTTATTTTTTTGCGTTTATCTACGAAGGTATAGCCAAATTTGTTGTTTTGAGCAATGCCGGTCAGAGAACGCAAAAGCTAGACTTCGTGTTGATTTTCGAGCTTAGCATCCAACTACTTCGCCGAACATCTGGGGAGGATGGGAAGCGACTGGAAAGGTCAAAAGACTGGTTGGACCAGTGGCGTAACTGACGGGGATGGCATAACTGACGTAACTGATTGGCAAGCTAAACGTAAAAACTGGGACTCCTCAGCTGACATTTTGATATTTAGTATGCTTTTGGTTTTCAGTAAGTGGTTGTTTTTTGCGTTTTTCGGGGTGTTTTCGTTTAGTATGGACATCCACGACATCCGGATTCACTATCATTTCTTAACGGTTTTTTTTCTGAGTGTTGGCTGGTAACCCCCCTCGGTGGCCAGTGAGCCGCTTTAAGCTACGTTTTGACTCCCGTTGGCTCAAACGCGTAGCTACGCCACTGGGTATGACTGGTATGCAAACAAAACAATGATTTCCTTTCGTTTAATTTGTTCTTTTACGTTGCGTAACTTATTATTTAGTAGAAACGTCGCTACCGCTGCTGAACTGTGTTGAGAGAGTGTCACCTACAAGAAATAAACAGTTACGTGTTGCGTGGAGGGGACGCAGAATTTCACAAACATTTATCAAATAAATTTTTTAACTTTTCTTGATAAAAAATTACAAAAGAACAAGATCTGAACACTATTAGCATAAATGCATTGCAATAAGATGCGATATTTATTTCGTTATTTGCCATAAAAAGGCTGCAGGAAAAGTTATAAAAATTTACTGGAACTTTTCCTGCAACCTAACCACCGAATTATTTGGCATTGTTTTCCAAGCTAATGTTAGAAACTCTGCATATTCTCCTGTTGTTTACTGTTGCAGCCACAATGTTGCGTAGCCCTTAGCCAAACAAAGAGAGAGTCGAACCAACCACCCTCGGAATAACAGCAGTAGAGATTCCCCGGTCGACCAGGTTCGCTCTGTTATTTCGAACTTTGCGTCATGTGTGGCGTAATCACTCGCCACATCAATTAGTTCTACTGAAAAGAGTTGTTGGAATGAACAAATTCTTACCGCCGTTGGAGTCCACGCCTGGATTGGTTGACTTGAAGCAGAACCCATTCTGTTCAAATTAATTGGTTGGTGTCAAGTAGATGATAACAGTTCAACATGAGTAAATAAATTCAGTACAGTGTTGCCTTAAAGTTCAATAGATCCCAGCACAAAAGAGAACTAGAAACAATCGCTACCGGAGTGGCGAAAAAGATTCAAAATTTTCCTGAACCACAAACCTAAATCCTACAACCTTGCATCGAAGTGTTGCCCAATCGCAAAGTTGTAATGCTAATAACCGTCATATATGAAATGCAGCACGTTGTTCGTTGGTCTGGTTCAAGTTATGAAACCCTTTAAAAGTTCTTGTATTATTCTATTGGACGTTAAAAATCCTTACACGTAATACAACTGTGTATAGGTAAAAGGACGTAGTACAAAATTTAACTGCAAAATATATTTGTTTTCTGAATTAAAGTGAACACGATGCGCATATTCATGAGGAAAAATGCAAACCATGAGCAAGTAGTCAAAAGCTTAAGTTATTCTGAGCATAAACGCCAATGAAATGAATGTAAAAATAGTTGAAATGATTGAAACGAAGACGTTTTTTATATATTTTGTGGAAACCTTTTTGCAGGACAAAAAGTTTTCTATGACTTTCACAAATACGGTCGAACAAAAAGTGTGGAATCAGCTTTTGATTAGCGCAGTTTAATCGAAACAAATGGTGTAAACAACTATAATAATGTGGAGGAAATCAGGATGCGTTCGAGCAATGACAGTGGCATGGCTTTGCTGCCGTACAAATCAGCTTCAAACACAACATCACCCCACCTGCTTCCTACATTTCAATCGTCCATGAACATATCGGAAGAGCGCGATGTATCCTTTGCGATAGGTAGGATTCAGTACTCCGTAGATTACGAAGTTGACAGCGGAGTTGGTGAAAACTAAACGTATGGTTATCTGAAAATAGAAAAGGAAAAAACCGCATAAAATCAGTGTGCAAACTAATCGAAACGAAACTTAAGATTTTGATGGGTATCATCAGCTAAGAACTTAGAACCTTTTTGTAAAGTTTAGAGTTTAGACTAACAACTAATTTCATGTAAAACAGAGAATCGCAGGCAAATATGAATAGAAATCATTAACTTTTTATTTATTTTAAACAAATTTTGCAGCTATCCTGAAAATTTGTTGGGCTTGGGAGTTACGTATTTTCATGTCTTGATAAGGGCTTAAAACAGAAATAAACGGCCAGTGAGTGAAAGCATGAGATGATTGGTGATTTTATTGATTGACTTTATGATTACTTCATTTGCAAACGCTGTTACCAGTGGTGTTGAGGAGGTTTGTGATTACTGAATACAAACTTGGTCGTT
>JGI24158J21664_10002927_pt1 | contig 21127 bp, 10 predicted proteins | sample Ectturendosymbi3_FD_21664 | JGI IMG/M metagenome (IMG submission 21664)
TGGGAATCCCATGGGAAACGTCCCATGGGATGGGACAGGCATAAATTGCTATGGGATGGGAATAGGACAGATAAATATGTCCCATGGACAACCCTGCCTATTACGCTCATAATGGGTCTGAATCAACACATTTCCTGCGTATACTGAGTAAATACGTCTCCTTTGCGGTAAGCAATTATTATTTTGTTGTTGTATCCATGTTTGAATGGACATATACTGGCAAAACTTACAAATTCATATGTAGTTTTTTCATAATTCTGTATTTTTACAAACACAACTAAACTAGACACATGAATAAGTTTTTCATAGCCCATCTGCCCAAAATTAACGTCGATTCCACGCTTGATGAGATCATGCTTTCGCATAAACTACAACAGTTTGCACTCCAGAAATGTAAGGTCGTCACCTTTTTTCTTTCTTTGAAAATTTTGCGCTTTTGTGGTTGACGAGTAATATACTTCTTTTCTCATATGAGAAAAATCTGATAAATTGCTCGACGATGCTGCTTTTGTGTTATTGTTCCTTTTTCCGCAGATGTGGGCATTTTTTCGTACATCATGTGGAACCCTTCAAGGACCGCGAGCCACTCAAGTAACATTGATTTTGCCCAGGCATAACTTGATGACCAATTGAGCTAGAGAGTTGATTAAACCCCGTAAAGATGCGGAAAGTCTTGTAGTTTAAATAAAAAAATGGAAATTTTTGGATTTTTTTGTGGGTGACGTCAAATTGGGGGTAGGTTTAAACATTTTTGGTCGAAATCACCAGGCCCTGGCGCCAACCCAACGAGCCAATATTCTGGCTCAAGTTTTTTTTGAAAACTATGAAACCTATTTTTTCCTGTTTTACTCAATAGAATTTCAAATACTGAATATCATCGTATTGGTGGTTTGTACAAAATTTTCTTTGATAGGAATTCCTTCCATACTCTGTTGTGGTAAGTCGAAACATATACGTAGAAGTCTCCGAACCACGCATAAAGAGCGTTATTTTGTATTCCTTCGATATTGTTCTACCGTTACCAATTCTTTCCAGTTACTTTCAACATCAACGCTGTCTTTGAATATTTAAGGCCGAAAGTTTTTATCTTGCCTGCAGAAACTTAGGAAGGGATTTAATCAGCAGACAGTCTTTGGACGTCGTTACCCCAAACATAAATTAGGAAGGTGCACTCTATATCCCTTTATTCCTTGACAATATATTCCTGGTTGTGCACTAATTCCTGTGACCCTTTTTTGCAGTCATTGGCACTCCGTCGGAATTTTATATTTATGGAACAATGTTCATCTACTATGGATTTGCCTACTTCATAGTGTCCGTCGTTTGCTCCACCATTTATATACCTTTGTTTTATCGCAATGGAATTACCAGCACCTACGAGGTTAGTTTCCCCGATAAACCGTCTCCTGAGTCCAGACTAATATCTAGTTTTTGCATAGTTTGTCAAGAAGTCGAAAACACAACAGAGCTTAACAGCTTAAATAAGTAAATCTTTATCTAAAAATAGTCGCGAAATAGTACACATGCTTGCAAAATTTGTGTATCTTTGCAAAAAAAGCGAACGGTTTTCGATCTGGGTACATACGAAATGTTTTTCAGCGTGACACGTTCGGCATGAAGGGGCCAATAAATATAGTCAGACGCTCTGAAAACTTAAGTCGCTTCTCAGGCGTCTGTTGTTGCACTGATGAATTACGGCTCATAAAAACTAGCCTTCCTCACAAAATAACCTAAATGTCGTACTTGGTACAAGAAATGACACCAAATTTGATTACAGCATCACAGCGCAACCCCTCCAGATCGAATCCACCGAGATGCATAATAATTGCAGAATTTTCTGCGCTTTAGTGAAGAAGATTTCTTCACGAGGCAAGCTGTGGAAAAGTTATTGCGTCACCTACTTGTTAAAATGCTGCGTCTGTTGTTCCTTCAGTCCTTACGATTTGCGCTTCTCCAAAAAGGTTTGTACCTAATCCGCATATAAACAGCAATTTTGAACTTTTCAGTACTTGGAGTTACGGTTTAACAGATGCGTGCGTCTGGCAGCATCTGCTGTCTACATCATCAACCAAGTGATTTACATCAGCATCGTGATTTATGCTCCAGCTTTGGCCCTTAACGCAGGTAAATAAAGAGTTGTTGAACTTAGGGTACATTGGTCAAAAATTTACAGGTTCTGTTCAGCTACTGTTACAGTTTTAAGTTGCTTTTTTATTTCTTAACATCATAACAAACCAACCATGGGGTAACTGGTAATCAGCTAAGGCTTAAACATCTTTGAGAATGTCTTGCTTTCAATATTCCCATTTACGGAATATCTATGCATGAACTATGTAATCCTGATGGTTATGCTCTTTGCGTTGAGTCATCACTGAATGATTCCGTCTCTGTGATTTTTTGGTCTGTAACTGGCGTCATGTACTTTTTCAGTTTCACTGACAACAATTATTTGAGAACGGCGTATTTTCAAGATTTTACTTGACGCAGCCTGTGTTATCATTTATCAATTTTGATCTTGACTTTGCTTCCTTTCACTGCCCTGGTTTTAGCCTTTAAAGATTTTACCTGTAAGCATTGTTTGTAGATTTCAGTTCTGATGATGCGTGAAATCGATTTCATCCCAACAATTTACTGATAAATTCGACCGCGTCGCTTTTGTAAGGTTGGTTACTTGAAAATAGATAGAGTGCAAATATGAATCATCACAAAGTCATGAAAGCAGAGCATGGGCTTTGGAAAGTCTTTTTTTTTAGGGGACCAACAGTGGTGAAATTTCATTTTACAAGCTCGAACCAAAGAGTAAATATTTTTCTACTAAAAAGTTAATATGAAAATATCAAATTTTGAAATCCACCCATGGAACATAGCCAGACGGCTGATTGCCTTAAGCAGTGGCTCTTAACCGGGGAGGGGCGCCCTCCCAAGAGGCATCAATAAATTTCCAAAGAGACGCAAACCCTTACGCGCTCTGAAACATGGAAAGTTTGATCAATAAATTTGCCAACAAATACATTTGCTTCCACAGCTCAAGTCAGGGGGGCTTGAAACAAAGGATAATTACCTAAGGGAGACGTGGTAGAACAAAGGTTAAGAACCACTGATCTAAAGAAAACAGCAAACCTAGAGCTTTTATTTGTTGTTGCTCTTTTTTCCCTGCATTTTGAAAGGTGTACAATGAACTCGGTCGGAAACTCCTTTTCCGACCGAAGTGATAAAGTGTGTCGCGACTCTGTTTGCAACGTTTAAGCTAATAACCGTTTCTAAAACTGAGTAAAGCAGGCTACTTGGAGAAAGCAATAAATTTAGTCTGCTTGAATATGATTATTCGATTTTTGCATAACATAACAATGATTGTTAGAAATTATTTTGAAGAGGTGAAACAAAATTTTCTAATTTGTTAAGGGCTTCTTCATAAATATGGCCCAAAATATAACAAAGTCATCAATTTGGTTTGTTTCGCAGTTTCCGGTTTGAACCTGTGGCTTCTGGTAGTTGTAACTGGGGTTGTGTGCACCTTCTACACCACGCTCGGTGGACTGAAAGCAGTCATTTGGACCGACGTTTTTCAATGCATAGTAATGACTGTCGGGTTCATTGCTGTGATTATCCAAGGCTGCATCATCCTTGGGGGATTTGAAAATGTTTGGGCAATATCTGCATCCAAAGGCAGAGTGGACTTCGTTCAGTAAGTTGAAGGAGTGCTTCAGTTTTGATTTAATTTTTAGAAATAGTCAGCTTTTCTCTACAACAAAAGTCCAAAGGCTTGGCGATGGAGTTTTTTTCATACACCTGTGTGCAAAAATTTACGGTTTTATATTGACGTTGTCATAAATTATCCTGAAACAACACATAGCGGGGCTTGTGTAACAATGAACTATACCAATATAATTTCAATAGAGTTTTTCTGTGAAGTTGAAAAAGAGCGGTTTAACCTTTTTTTACACAAAAGATCTACCATTTTTCTGCATTTCATTTATTGGGCTTATTTGGTAAAATGTGTTTTATGTTGCGGATCGTTATTGGATAACGTTGTCGTGTCAAAATTTTTCTTTTAAAACCCCGTTTTTCTCAACTGTCACGTTTTCACAGAATTCCAGCGAATTTCCCGAGCGTATCACGGTTGAAACCCGACACAAAAGCTACAGTGTATGTCAGACAGGGTCACAGTTCAATGTTTAATTCTCAGCAAACTTGACAGGCATTGCAATGGCGTAGCTAACTGGTTACGCCATTGAGATGGTACAGGGACACCTCTCAGCTCTTGTTAACTTTTACTCCAATCCAGATGACTGACACGCATAGAGAAACAGCAAACATCAGTTGATACTCAGAAAACAAAGGTCGTAAACCTTTGAACTATCTAGATAATAAACATACGAATATGTTTACCCAAAAAATGATAAATTTAATTTTAATTACTTTGCGTGTTACGGGGCTTGTAAATGCAGGTTGACGAGCGAAATACAAACATTGAAAGCGTTATCGCACCAACATGCCTAAAAGATATAAAACATTGTCCGGCATGGTTGTTTTTATGTTGTATACCGATTCCTTGCTTATCCCATTGTGGAGAGTGTTTATTTGAATTATAGATATGTGCGAGTTTGAATCACCGCAAAAAGATGAAAGCAGGCCCCGTCGGTTGATTTCTCGAAAGCTTACAGAAAACCTAGAGCTTTTAATTGAGAGATGTTGCCCATTAGGAAAGCCTACGGGCTGAAATAAGGGAAAAGGTGTTGAAAAACATGGTCTTTCGTTTTGTTTTTGTGGTCGTTACTTATGCTATGACAACATAATTTGTGGCATTTAATTCCTTTTTCAACAACTTTGTGCAGCAACTTTTTGTAGCTTTGTGAAATCTGCACTGTTTATACATCTCTCGTATGGCACGATGCTATCAAATTGTTCAGGTTTTCGGTGAAAATTGCTGTTTAAATGCACATGTTGTGCAGCTTCGAAGGTGATCCAAGAATTCGTCACACATTTTGGTCGATCATTGTCGGAGGCACTGTTTTATGGACTGGCACCTACGCTACTACGCAAACAGTCGTCCAACGTTATCTTTGCTGCAAAACGGAAAAACACGCTGTAGTGTGAGTTTTGTAAAGTGCGTTAGTGTAGTGCAAACAGTCTCGACATAGCTATCGATTATGCTGTTGGTATATTGCACGTAGTTCTTTGCTTTTTGAAGTATACGGCTTCTGCTAAGATTTGTACCTATATGTTTCATTTTCGGCAAAAGTTTCAGAAATAAAACAATTCATGAAAGGTGTTGAAGTCGTTTTTATTTCAAACACAAGAGCAAACAATGCGAGAGTGATGTTCTAAGCCAGTGGTTCTCAATCACTATTTTGAGAGCCGCATGTGGCTCCCAAGCATCTTTTGTGCGGCCTTCAGTAGTCTTTTAATAACTCCTCTAATATTTTGTGTAACAGACTTCGTTCTGCAATAAATCAAAAGGTGTCAATTGACTTGTGTTAAAATATCTTTAGTGTGGCCCTCTAATAAAGGCGTAAGTCTGGATTTGGCTCCCTTCTACGCAAAGTTTGAGAACCACTTTTCTAAGCTTTTACATTTTCTAAAAATTACAAAAGTTAACATTTACTAAAATTAAAACCGCTGCAATAAATCGACCTTTAATCATAATTCAAACTATCCGTTTAAATGCGATATTTTGCTATCCTAACTGGGAAAAATTATTTTATTAAAGTCATTTCAAGGAATTCATTCACGCTTCTGCTTTTAATTAGCATGACCTTCCAAACTATTGTATCAGCTGCATTTGCTATATAAGACTTGCTTGGAAGATTTTTCAAGACTTCTGTTCTAAATTCTAACCCCTGATTTTGGAAATCGTTTCAGGAAACTTTGCTCCATTCATCCATTTTATCTAATAATAGATCGTTTTTCATGATATCAAAAAGTGTTTTTTGTGCTGTTTTGTTTTGTTTTTTTTTGTCCTGCATTTTACAACACGGTCGTTTCCTTGGCAGTGCAGTATATCTGAATGCACTCGGCATGATCGTGATCATGACACTGGCGGGCATGGCTGGTCTTACAATGTTTGCTTACTACGTGAACTGCGATCCATATGCTGCTGGTTGGGTTTCAGCGAGCGACCAACTGATGCCGTATTTCACAATGGACATTCTTTATGATTACCCTGGCTTACCTGGCGTCTATCTATGCAGCGCGTTTAGTGGCACACTGAGGTAAGAAAAGAAAACGTTGTACGTTTTTTGAGCCGGTATCAGTTTCTACATTTTAGAGGAGAGCGGTCTTTCGCAGACTTACTGGGCCACAGAGCCCCAATTGTGAATCTGCTCTTTTCTCGTACCCCAATCTTATGCCGCATCAATTTTTTCCGCACAACCAGCACGGAAGGATAACACAAAACGAAAAATAAATGACATTGGGTAATGTTTTATTGTGCGAAACTGACAACATCAATGGGACGGATGGGGTTGATTCTTACTGCAAAATTTATCAATTCTGGGAGCTATTTCTGACAGTAAACCCCCAAATCAGAGTTCACGGTAAGCCTTTTTTCTTTATATTTGCAAAAATGTTGTCTCACACATGTAGGTAGGGGCATCAGACAATGAAATTTTGGTTGCCTTTTATGAGAGCAACAGATATTTGTTCTAAACGCTTAATAACCAGAAAGAAGAAAGAGCTGTTTGCTTGAAACTAATCATTATACTTCGATCAGTTGATAATGTGTCTAATTCTTCTTCGCGTCCTGACAGTTCACTTTTTACAACCACAAAAGTATTTGAAATCAAATCAAAATTTTTACAGGACTCTTGAAAAGTCATTCCTAAAATGTCCAGAAATAAATTACAAATGTCCTTGAATGACTCAGAGAAAATCAATTCTAAATTAATTAATGGTTTGCTGGCAGTGTAGTCACACAGAACAGGAGACATATCCACAAAATCATCATTTATCATGGTTTTCCATATTTCAAGTTTATTTGTTATTTTGTTTGACTAAGATAAATGTTCGCATCTTTCACTGAAACTTTTTATTTTTTGTCGTACCTTCACGGATCTCTGTGCGATTGTCACGGACCTCCAGTGGTCCGCGTACCGCAGTCTGGGAAATCCTATCTTAGAGCAATCCGTGTAAGTATCACTGCCCCTATTGAGATGGTCATCAAGGCAGAATTTTGAGCTAGTCAGGAATCCTCAAACTGCGATCTGCGAGGACAGGCGCGCAACCAGGGGGGCATTTGGGGCATTTGCCCCCCCGGAAATTTTAAAACGTTGCATTGCAACATGGACATTTGCTGAAACTTTCAAAGAATGAAGATGAAATTTTATATTCTAATCATTTTTAAGAAAAATCTTAATGGAATTCTTCTTTGTTGTATTGGTTAATTATCTTCTAACAAGATTTATCTTGAGAGAGGCCATCTGATCGAAAATTTCATAAATGATTGGTATTTTAACCACAAATATGCTGGAATTGTCAAAACTTGGGAGATAATTTAATATGTTGTTATTTCTAAAGAATTTTTTATCCTTTTGTTCGTGTATCAGTTTTTTCTGAGATAGGCCTCAATTTGCCCTCATGAAACTTTGTAACATTAGGGTACTGTTGAACCGTGCAAATGCAAACTTTATCTGTGACCGTTTGCGAAAAAGTTGTACCACGGTTGAATAAGCCTCATGACGTCATCGAATGAAGTTTCATGAAAATTGCCCCCCCGAAATGAAGAGCTGGTTGCGCCCCTGTGCCCCTGTGCGAAGATATATTTTATTTCTCCCGGGGAGCTTTCTCAAAAACATTTTTTATAAGTTTTTGTTCTCGACAGCAAATGCATTCACGACATTTTTGCATTTTTCAGGACCACATTACACCTATGCTTCGGAAAAATTCATTAACGTTGCGTCTCACGCTTTCAATTTCGCAAAAAAATGGAAGTACAGTGAGCATTGTTTAGTGATTAATCAAACAACACAGTTGAATCCTGCTAGATTCTAACCCGGTTGCCTCCACGTCGTGAAAACAAATTTGGACTTTTAAATGTGCTCGAGCTTTAGATGTGGGTTACTTCTAGAAATGCTATTTTACCACCAGAAAAAAACTCCATTTTTTCAAATAAACTCTAGAAAAATGTATGGAAAATTTACAAGATAATGAGAAAACAAGTTGGAATTCTTTGAGCCACTATATAAGCAACTGAAATTTTTTCTTCGCCGTTAGAAACCTAATTGGTCATCAAGCCATGTCCTATCGAACTTTACGCTCTAACAAAAGAACTTCACTCGAAAGTAAATCATATTCTTAACTGAATGTCAGCATTTTCAGATCAACTTATATTACACCATATTTATTCGGTTGTTAGCCCCCCCCCTTGAATGTAAGCCGAACTTGAACATGGGTTACCTGAGATACTTTCGCGTACCAGCACGTTTCGCGTGTAATTGGCAACCCTGGTGATGATGCTTCATCACTAAAACTGCTTTGTGTTTGTCATGATCCCTGCTGTGGCGGAACTTGCATGTGTGCACATGATGCTGAAGAGAGAAAGAATATGCGAAACGAGAGTTTGGTCGATAAAAGTAGCGATACTGAGCGTTATCTAGAGTAGACCAATGATTGTCAACGTGGTCCAAGTGATCCACTGGATATTTCCTTTATCATAGTTGGCACATGGGCCAAAAAAGTTTGAGAACCACTGATCTAGACCTTTCGATAAGTTAAGGAAAATATGCTCTCGATTGTAAGTCGCCCTTGATTGTAAGCCACACGAAACCATGAAAAAAACTCATAAGCTGTGGCTTACAATCGAATAAATACGTGTTGAGGGCTGTTTTTGAATATTGATCCAATCAAAATAAGATAACGCGGCAAAATTACTCAAATTGACACCCTACCTTCTAGGTCCGTTCGTGTAACACCAAAGTCAACATTTCCACTATTTGACTCTAAATGAGATTTTAAAAGCAATAGCATTCGTCAACTTAATTCGGACAATCTTCAACAGTTTGCGTCTTATTTATGTGCATTCGCGTTAACCCGTTGCTTTCGTTAATCCATTTACGTTTTAGCTATGCATTACATATTGTTTATTCTGCACGCAGAGTGAAGCAGGAGAAAAAAATTTCTGCAAGCACAACAGGGAGAGATCATATTTTGTGTCTTTAGGATTTTAAAAATGCACAGTAGGATGCAGGGCGCAGGATGCATGGGTTCTTATTTTAGTAACTATTGTGTTTGTCAACTCTCAAGCTTAACTTCAGTGTGGTTCGTGTCATTGAGTCTTTTTTCTTAAAGCACTGGAGCGTGTTTGGCTTTAGTTGCTTTGCGTCAAGGTCGCCACCAGCTGCTGATGACTTTTTGGTCTACTGGTAAATGAAGCCACCATGTTTTCTGTGCCGCTGTCAACGACATAAACCTGGCGAAGCCTGATCGCTGTTTGTCAAACACGACTTTGTGTCATTTTTTCATTTTAAGGTAGGTTGATTTAGAAGAGTTTAACGATGCAACGTAGCAACTAAGTTGCTCTTAGCTGTTGTTGTTTCCAAACACTTCCTAGCATGCAGCACACGGCACTTCAACGCCTGTGTTACTTCTTTGAATGTTTCATGGTCATCTTCGCATATCTCTATGCTCTGCAATATTCTCGATTTGTCGTATCAGACTTTCAAATTGGTTAGCTTCATCACCGTGACAAAACAGCGTTGGTTGCAGGTGGGCTGCCAGCAATGTTCTTTCAGGTGAAGCAGTAGTCTTTAACTGTAACCGATACATAACCCATTTTAGTTCAAAAACTTCTTAACTGTGTTTTGATAGCCTTCCTTCAAACTGGACGGTTTTGCATCTTTTCTACCTAGCTGCTTGCAGTAAGCCTTTTCTATCTAGGTTGCTGCAAGTGTGGTGTCTTATCGGGATTACTACAAGCTTAAATCAATCCATGTCTATCGTTTTTAAAACAAAAGAATTTTCAAACTTGATGTTTCATCTTGAGTTTATCACGTTTTTACACATGGAGCTGCGGTTTTCAAGGTGGAGATGGAATCATCGCAGACTGGAATGACAGTTCTTGCCTCTTTGTTCGTTTTCCGTTGATTTTCACATTATAAAACTTTTACCTACAAACCGTGCTAATTCGTAACCACACAATATACTAAATTTCTGGCCGTTTTGTGTTCAACGGCACCTGCAGCTTTGTAGAATAAAACTGATTTTGGTAATGCACACCAGGTTGCGTCACGATTAAAATGTAATGAAGAGCGACCAGAGGCGTAACTGACCTGGGGCAGGAGTGCGAACCGCCACGCTGGCAAGCTAAATGCAAAAACCGCTAAGCTTAATGCCTGGCAAGCTAAATAGCAAGCTAAAAGCAAAAACCCCGCTTAGCTTATATTTTGGCATTTAGTATTCTTTTGGTTTTCAGTAGGTATGTTGTTTTTTTGGCCTTTTCGGGAGTTTTATGGAGTACCTTCCTGTGACTTTGAGTTTTAGTATAGCCATCTACATCCGGATTCACTATCATTATTCAATTTTTTCTGAGTACTGGGCAGTAAGCCTCCTACAGTGGTCACTGCGCCCCCTTCAGCTATGTTTCCCCTCTGGCTCAGATCTCTAGTTACGCCACTGAGAGCGACGCTATTTGAACTTTGTTTGCAGGTGTGTATCTAAAGAACTGGGGGTACATAGGCCAAGTTAGCATAACAACGTGTTATACTCACGCCTATTTTCAGAAGTAGAATATTGCGTTGCAACTTTCAATGCAGTTAACCTTTTCACACTGACAGAAAAGAGCACCGGATAAATTTCAAACACAGTCCAAACACAGCATGCAACCCTATGCTTGTCATTGTTCCGGAGCGTAGCAAAAATTTGGTCAAGTGTCTTTCAAAGAAAGGTACAATTAATGAGAGGTTTGCCTAGATCAAGAATATATGCAAATGATTTCCACTGACGAAAGCATCAAAACGTGTTTTTGAGAGACTTCGATAAATTTCAATTACCTTGTGAAGCGGAACGACCGGGCTGATTGCGCGATCCGCTTGCGTGAAGTGTTGAACCACTGAACGATTGGTTCCGGAAGTTTTTGAGAAACAGAAGATGGCACCTCGCCAGACGATTTCACGAAAAACACGTCCGTAGTCGCACTGAAACTAGGCCTTTTATGTTAGGTGATTTCCGTTGGTGCTGTCCCCTTGGACTTCTCGATTTTCCACCATTCCATGTTGTGGTCTCGCGTGACCACTACACTTGTGACGGCCCTGTTTTTGATGCAAACCTTGTTTTTACGCTCATTTCACTTTCATTTCAAAACTATTCATTTCATTTCATTAACACGATGGTACAAATGCAATGGCGTAGCAAGGGGTGGACACGCTGGAGGCTCCGGGCCCCGGGCGACATCATATGGGGGGCTGCAATTTGTTGATTAAAAATTAATATTTGAAAGTAGTTTATAAGTTCTAAATTTTGTTTGTTATTCTTAAATAAAGTTTTTAAAGTTCTAACTCTTTTCTGTTTTCGTGTTAAGAAGAAGCCCTAGATTGGTAGGCTAGCCTAAAAAACTAGGAAATGTGGCTAAAAAAACTAGGAAACAAGCAAAAAAAACAAGAATCATAATCGACAATGACAAATAAGACCCATTTCGAAATTTTGAGTGTTTGATTATTCCTCATCATATCTTTAAGAAGTACGAAACATGATTTCCTTTCATTTTAAATTCTTGTAAGCAAGTTTGAGGAGTGGATAGGGCGCCACTTCTACGGTCGGTCAGAGCGGCACTTTGTCTCGCTAGGCTACTGTACAAATGTCAGTCCATTCAATTTATTTTGCGCGCGTAAGCGGCGAGCGTAGGTCATCAGTCAGACGGAATGAAAATCATGGAATTCCATCATTATTTGTGAAACACTGTCTATCGAAAGGAATCCTTTCCCAGCAAAGAATCAGACACTACGATCTTACAAAGTATATATTTCGCCTGCTATGTAGGCATCATCAACTCTTCTTCAAACAGAATCTGACAAGCCAATCGTTATTTGTGAAAATCTTATAACAAACAAACTTTTATCGAAACCTTCTATGATTTCAGTAAAAAAAATTACCACGAACGTTTTGCCCAACGGAACTGATTTTGTTTGTAGTACTGTGTCTTCCGGAATCAACGCCATGTCTACGGTTACACTTGAAGATTACATAAAACCATATAGAAAGGTTACACCGAAGCAGTCTGTTTGGATATCGAAGGTATTTTGAAGTTTCTAAAGTGCAGAAATTACTTTTCTAAAATCGTAAGAGCACCAGTGTTTGTGTCAGTTGGAGCAAAAATATATTCTACCACTCAATACTTGACAGAGCTGGTTTTCTGTACTGGTTTGTGCATTTGATGAAAATCAGTGTTGAGTAACTTTTCGAGAAACTACACGGAGTGAATTGCCGCAATTTTTTGGAGAAAAAATAATTGTTATTGAGGCATCCAAAGTTTTCATCTAAATGTAATTGCGTAGATGATTTTATGAGACAAATGAGAATTTTATCCCCTACAATAAATAATTTTTAATTAAATATGCAGCATTTGTCCACAAAATTTTTGCAAAATTCCAATAAACTCAAACTGAAATTGGTTGATAACCTGACTGTTTTACTTTACTATCATTTTGTAATCTGTTAATTCTGCAGTTGATTAAGGCTACATCGTTTACTTAATACCCATCAGATTAGTGGAGCCACCATCACCGAAAACCCTGTACTCACTGATGTATGAAGCAAATAGTTCCGCCTTGCAATCAGATCTGCTATTCTTTGCAATAAAACGTGATGCACATTTTTCGGTTGACTGATCGGCAAACTTTTCCTTAACATTTTCACGCGGTAATATATTCATGCTGATTAGTCAAATAAGTTAAATTTGCCTGAGGTTCAGTGACACATAATTATTTTTTATGAAGAACGGTCCAATGGCCCAATGTGTCTTTTTTCATTACTCTTGCATTGTGTGAAGATTAAACAACTAGGAATTGCTTTATCTGCATTCCCTGCGTTTTGAACTTTACGATGCCGAATGAAAGAATGTCTTCAACATTTTTTGAAGATTTTTTCTTCAGTCTTGCAAGTCATGACAAGCCAATCGTCTACGATTTTTGTTCCAGCTGTTTTGAAAGTCTTGTTTTTTTGCGGGCATGTATGAATGTCTGTTTGGCTGCGCGTTTTTGAGTTTGTGTGGCAAAGCTCTGATCGCCAAACCAATGGCGGTGGGTGAACAAAACAAATGGTTGTTGGCTTCATTGCAGCAGTGTATCCAGCGTCGAGCATATCAGTTTTACGCTGAGAAGGTAGTTTTGGGTAAAAGCATGTAATTTACTCTAGCCACGGCTTAACGATTTCATGCCTTTACGAAAAAGTCTATTCACTAAAGCAATGGCTTTAATTTTTACGACTATCCTTTTGCAGGTTCGGTCTTTCTCATCTTTTCTCAGGAGACTTTCAACACAATGCTGAATCACAAACAAGATCTTAGCGTATGGCCAGATGTTGGTGTAATCCAGTGAAATTAACACACATATCTTTTATTGGGCTCATGATAACCAACGTTCAAATATCCACAACTCAACTTACAGTTTCTCAGTACAAGATCTCATTCTTTCCCTATCTTTCTACTCACTGTTACACTAAACACATTTATCAAATGGCTAACCGCAATTGGTGCATTCCTTTTTATAAGCATTGCGACTTTCTTGAGGGTATCGCCTGCTTGCGTCATGGAATGACTTTTTCTAGTGCTGCTGCTGATTTTGCAGAGCACTTGCGTTCAATTGCTTCCAAATTTGGTGTCGTCGAAATCCTGACAGTCATGAGATGACTGACGTGTTGAATTTTGTTCGTCAACCAGTGTGTCCCTGTTGACACTGGCTGCCGGAGCATTCCTTAGCTTCACAGCACGAAATCTATTCGCTGTGGGCCTGATGGTTCCAGATTTTGTCTGCTGGGCGTGCCATCACTAGTGAGGGCCAATGTACATCCAACCAACCCCTCTCCTATCACAAGATCAAGGAGCATAGATCAGCACAACATGTACCTGGCCTTCTGAGATCTTGTTGCTGATAACGCTCAAAATATAGGCATCAGACAACGATTTCGCAACATCACAAAACATCAAATATTCAACCTTTGCCATGATCTTAGTGACTTCGCCAGTATTTCATATCATATCACATTTGATACACAACAGTTTGTACACATTTATGACTGTTCATACACTTGGCAAAGTTTGATAAAATACACTTTAATTGTTTCTTTCAGTGTCTTTCTATTTTCTAGAATCTGTTCCGGCAGTACATTCTTCTTCAAATTTATATTTTCATCAATCTTTTCAATGTTTTACATGTTTAGAAGTATGGCGTTTTTACTATTTTTCGATCTATTCGTTCTATTTATCAATTTGGTTTTTCGAGTTACTTTTAACTTCGCACCTGTTAAAGTTTCGTATTATCACTTCCATTTGTCTATTTTTACTTGTTATACTCTACTGGTTCCTTGAAGCTTCATTTGATGATCACACTAATGTCAGAACCATCATAAATTGCATGAAATTTCGAGTGGGTTTGCGCGTCTTTGTCGTTAATCACATTTTCATGGGTTTATTGTAACCTCGCCGGAACGCTTACATAACCTCATGCGTTTCGTGCGATTTGCGCGATTCACGCAATTCATGCGAAGCTACCCGCTTCTGCTGTAGAGGGTTGTTCTTACGTAATTTTCTCAGAGTTTCTTTATGTCATGACCTCTTCTTTCAGCAATTCTTCGATTGCTTCTAGGTCTGGTTTACTGTCGGTCATTTGAGGTATTTCTGTTTCTTTCACCTCTGGTAACCAGGGTTCAAGTAATGTATCAAGCATAGGCATGTCATTGCATGCTTGTCTTAATGTGACCAACTGATTTACTTCTTGTGCTCTCGCCACACTGTCCTGTATTTCTTCAGCCGTCAGATTCACAAAGGTGGTTGATGGCTTCCACACATGTGTTATTTGCTGCTGATTTGATGGCAGATCATGCACATACAGTACGTAAATATGTCTTCTGTGAGCTCGTAATCCCACGTAATGCATTATACTATGACTGGGGTCATGCATTCGCAACTGTACTGTTGTCATTCTTCCTGTTCGTTCGCATAACCATTTGTCGATCATTAGTATGACCTCTTTGGGATCTACTTGTTCAAATGGCTTTTGCAGTTTGCTTCTACCTTCTATTCTTGTTGCTTTGAGCATGGCATAAACGCTTGCTCCAATGTTAGCGTATTCTTTTAACAGTCGTATGTTAGCCATCTGTAACACACAAGTATACAATTAAATAATTGCATTCTTTTTGCACGGTTCACGCGTAAATCTCCACTTGCTTATGCACAGCTTTTGACTTTTCGTTTTAGCCACCACTTGGACTTTTTGTCCTTCGTAACAAATGAATATATCTGGTTCATATTCATTTACTTGAATTAATTCTTTTAACCAATATATTACTTTTTGCAAGGTGTCCGAAGTTTTTTCTGGCGTCACATAATTTTCTGTTGCTTGGAACAGATTATAGTGCCCTAAAAACGCATGATACAAGTCTGCTAATGACGTTATTTCATACATGATTTCTGCAAATACATACCACGAATGTGAATTTCACAAGTACATTGAGGTATTTCTTAGGCATTGTTGCAGCGTTTCGCAATAATATTTTTATCAGTCTCATTCAGCGCTTGCATCATTCCACAAAAATGTTACATTTTATTACGATATATGTACACACAGTTACAATAATTTCTCTCTCGTTTGGTTACTGCGCTTCACTCCAAATCAGAGAGCGTATCATTCATTATTTTAACTGCGATGGTTTCATCAGAACTTGACATTGAGGTTGGTCGTCTTTCGACAGTCTCTAATGTTGCACTTTTGTCGTTATCGGTGTTGGGGGACGCAGTGTCCCTAACAGTAGCATCTACGAATAAATAGTTTTCCAACCACGAACGGTGGCGCAGAGCAACTATTAATGTACAGAGTAGACCATTGCAAACTACCGCCGCACATGNTCACTAAACATGCAGTATTGGGAAGTTGTAATTAAATTGCAGGGACTTGTTGTTTTTTATGGAGCTTGTTGCCTAGCACTGACGGCCGTCGCTGCCAACCTTGGTGGTATTCTGAATGCAGCTTTGAGCATTAATGGAATGGTTTCTGGACCAATGGTTGCTTTATTTACGATGGCTTGGGCCTTTCCATGGTGTAACTCATGGGTGAGTATTTTTCTAACGTTCTGGATTTTCACCGTCAGTGAGGTTACTATCACAACAGAAAACAATTCTGTAAAAGAAAATTTCAAGTGTTTTCTTGAAAATAACGCATATCGGGATTCAGTTATTGTTCTGTAGCAAACAAATAAAGACAATACATTAATGTTGCTTGTAGTTTTACAAATGACTAATATTGCTGTTAGAATCACAGTCATGACCTTCTTTTCGTGACTCATTCATTTCGTGAGCTTGGCCATGAATTTGTCAAGTGATTCGGAAAAAACGAACCCAAGGGTTGCACAAGCAACCAAAGTATTCTGAGACGTCACTGTCTTTGAAAGTACAAAGCAAAATTTTACATGTGTAGGACTATGTCAGCGGTTCCCTAACGCGATATTGGTATTTGCATTTCTCAGTAGGGATGAACACCCATGGTCATAGGCGTTGAGGCGGGGGAGATGCACCCCCGGCTTGAAAAATTTGGGGCAAACTCTGTTTTCAGGGCAAGCGCAAGTTGTTCAAAAAAAGTTAGTTTCAGGGAAAATTGCTCCTTTTTAGGGCAAATTGTTATTTTCAGGGCAAATTTTTTCTGCCCACCCCAGTAAAATGCCTTTCCGTACGCCTATGTCCATCGTGTCTTACTTATACAGAATTTGCAAGGTTTGATATACCCCATCCTGGGTAGAACCATTTTGCGCGAACTGTTTTCATTTCATCACGTTTCGTTCGACAGGGAGCATTAGCAGGTCTTGTGAGTGGGCTTGCTATTTCTGTATGGTGCTACATCGGCAGCACAATTTACCCTCCTCCAAACAAGTATTTAAGAGTTCTGCCGACAAGCACCAGCGATTGTGTTTTTCCTGATTCAGAAAATACCAGCAACGCCACTGAAACAACAGCAATATCTTTTTCCACTACAGGTAACAGACAATTTATTGAAAATCCTCTGTGCATAGAGCAAAACAGTTATTTACAAAAGTGCGCATATTATCCTTCTCTTTTACCAAAATTGGCACAATAATTTGTGAAGGACGATAGTGTTGTTTTGCATGAAATTAACACACTGCTGTCATCCACCTCAACATCGCTTTTGAAACTGCCTTTTGAGATGGACAATTTCCAACAGATAAACAAACTCCTTGTCAAACAAATCGCTCGAAAACACTACTGTTTTCATAAATTTCTTAGGCAAGCTTTGCAAACACACTCCCTTGTGGCCAGCTGGTTGCCATTTGAGGGAAAATTATTTATAAAGTAATTTTCAGATTAGGTCCTACTTCAAATACTGACTTTTTTGTTCAATTCTGTTTTCAATAGTGCACTGGAAACGCGTTTAGTTTCTACCAAATGGAGGATTCCATGCTGTATTAAAACTGTTGGGTGAAAAGATAATCTTTATCATTCATAAATTCAGCCTCTTCAGGACAAATAAAGAACCACGTGCTAAACTTGTTATCTGTTACTTGATTCTTCCGTTTCGTAGCTTTCTAAACAACACTAGTCGACTTTCACGAAAACGCATGGCTGAAAATTAAAAAATCTAACAATGCATACCCGGAAAAATAAAATATCAACGACTTAAAGGGTGTGTTACACGCTTTCTGAAGAAAACGCTTTTCCCAAGGTCAGGAACCCATTACATTGGCTGACATACACTATCCTAAATTACTAGCATAACTTGCTTTACTTCAATTTAAAAGTACATGGATGTTGCCACTAAAAAATATTTAACAGATTCATGGCTCGAAACTTCAACGGAAGCCGACAGACCGCCTATTGCAGAGATGTATTCCTTGTCGTATCTATACTACGGTGTTTTTGGACTTGTGGTGGCTTTGGTGGTTGGACACGTAGTTTCCTTCATTACAGGCAAGTAAAGAATGATCTCAATACATTTTTCAGCTGAAAAGTCAACTACCGCTTATTAATATGAAGCTGCCAGCCTTGTAGTTCCTTTTTATGCAAAGAGTTTTCAGAAGTCTTTTAACTGCAACTGCAGATGAGCATTTGTTGAAGATAAGAACTAGAGTAACTTTTCGCCAAAGTGTTTTTCACAAGTTTTTTATGAATTGCTAATTCGACATGTTTCAGTCATACGCATACCGATTAAAGTGTCTTAACCCTCCAACCAGGAATACAGTCTAGTTCAGGATTTCTCAACCGGCAACCCCAAGTGGGCCATTTTCAGGGAGCCACGAGTAGGCCTCTGCTCGCATGGCCTTGTTTCGTTTAGATGTTTACTTTAAGAAAAATGAAGGGTTTTTATTAGTGGAGTAGGGGCATGGATGTTGAGTGTCTCTGAAAGGTGGCCACGAATCATTAAAGGTTGAGAAACATTGGACTAGTTGCTGTTATGCTGTGGAAATGTACTATCTTCTGTAGTCCAGCGAAAGCAGTGTGCGAAACATTTTTCAAAACACAATAAGTCTTACCGTGTATAAATCGGTCATAAAAGTTTGAACAGCAATCTGTCCATTTTTTGCCGCTAACACCAAAAACACGCTTAGAAATATGCATTTTTGCAGCATTTCAGTGGACACAACCTGATTCTGAGCAATTTCGCCAATAGATGCCTCTTATTCTTCTAAATCATTGCTGCGCTCTTCTTTTCACTCTTTGAACTATCTTCCCTTTAGCATAAACAATTATTACAATTACATATGAAATTGGCCAAGCACAATGAAAGCAAAAAACAATTTTAACCACAGTTTAGGATTGGGAACCAAAAAAGTTAGTTTACCTCTTAGTGCCCTGTGACAGCGCCATGCGAAGTATAAGTAAACTGATTTTGCTTGCCAAAGCAAAATGTCGTATTTTTACTCTGAGAAAACGATACATAGCAGTCAGTGGTTTGCGCAATATGTTAAAATTCAAACACCCCTTCTGCTTGCTGAGCGAGTAGTTGCAAAACTTTGCATGCCTGATCGAAGTAACGTTTTTCAAAAGTAACATGAATGGTCATGAAATAGTTTATGTTTTCGTCCACATTTTTTCAGGTATTTGAGTACCGACTACACTGTTTACTGACAAAGCATGAAAGTGAACTAAACAGATAAAAATGCACAGAAAATATTTACTGATAGATTTGAGTGCGTCGTCTTGTGAAGAGTATAGTTACTGTTGGAGTAAGTTTTCACCAAAAGTGAAAAGATCTATGGCGTACAAAGACGCGGCTTATTCCTCAGCAGTCGTTACGCAGTTAAATCCCTTGAAAGCAACATAAGAACTACTGCTGTCCAGTCCACGGATCAAGATAATATTTTCAAGTGTGCAACCATCAGATATTTCGAAACCACTAACCGATAATGTCTTACTACGCTCCTGTGTAAACGCGGCATAAACAAGGCATACTCTTCCATAACGATGATACAGATCGAAACTTCTAGAAACAAGCATAGGCCATTCTTCAAGGGTGTCACACATCACAAAAGCGTAAATATAATGCCACTGAGCAAAGAGCGTCGATATCTTTGACTGCTCTGAGGCGATGACTTTTCGAAGACACACGCGTGGATATGCTAGAAATGTTATTCTCCACTAAAAAGGCGCAAAAGGACGCCTTCGCTAAGGGTATATGGGCAGATCCATGAGCGTACGCAACGGGGGTTGGGGGGTTGGGATTAACCCTCTCCTTGAGCTTGATATTTTACAAAAACTTTATTACAAGGTGAATGTATAGGGCTTGACTTTTTACAAAAATAAGGGGAGTGTGTGTAGAAGAATATGCCTATTATGTCAACAAACTTCGTTTGTGAACATGAATATGACATCAGTTGTGACGTTACAAACAGCGCACACCAAATACAAATGACCACCATCTGCCACTGAATGAAACCCCCCATTAAAATTTTCTGCGTACGCCACTGGGCGGATCCAAGCATTTTGATTGGGTGCCTGTTGGGGGTACTTTCATTTATGGGGAGGAACAAATTACACAAAATAAAATAAATTAGCAAATTCTCTGACATCAAACGAAAGTGTGGAAATGCACACTGAGGGCAAACTCAAAATTTTGAGGAGCATGTCCCCTTGACACTGAATGCCTCAGTTCATGAGTAAAAAAAATTGAGTGAGCACCACATGCGGTCCACTGTCTACAGAATTGTCCGGAATGCTATGGCATGCGCTACCAATTTCCGTAGATTTGCAGAACTCAGTTAAAACATTAAAGGTGCAGATGATTATACAAATAGCTTCCACGAAGGTAGGAATGAAAATTTGTGAAAATAATATAATTTAATAGTAGACAAGCACAAAAATTAGAAAAAGTGCCTTGTTTCTCCAAGGTTTTCAACGACCAAGCGAACTGCCAAAAGGCACCACGATACCTTTCTTTGACTACCCTGTGTTTCGCTGTCTCCCTGGGAAGGTTCGAAGATTCCTCTGGTGCGGAGTTCCCTACGACAAGTACAAAAATGAAGAGAGTTCCGTTGATGAAATTTCTTTGAATAGTATGAACAAAAAACCTGTTGATGAAGACTCGAACAAATCGACCCACTCGAGCGAAGTTAAACTGGAAAGCAAAAAGGGCATGGATAATCAGTCATACATCGAAGACAATGGCAACACTGAAGCAAAATCCTCCAGCACGGACAAGCACGAGAAAATCACGAGACTCTAGAAAAATGCTGGTGAAAAAGTGTTCTGCACATTTTGTCACCTAGTCGAGATTTCAACTTTTTACAAATAACCCTGATAACACCGTATTCTGCCTTGCACCTATTTTCTTCTTTCCGTTAGCGAGATTGAGGAATTCATGATAATCTATCATATAAAAGAAGCTTTATAATAAATACTACGGCCAAAGCAAACGATACAACTGACATCTTGCAAACGTTTCGATAACAACTGTTATCATCTTCTGTGCATAGCAAT
>JGI24158J21664_10002928_pt1 | contig 21124 bp, 16 predicted proteins | sample Ectturendosymbi3_FD_21664 | JGI IMG/M metagenome (IMG submission 21664)
GCGTACGCGAAGAGTGATCATGGCATGTGAACTCTATTGTTGCTTGCTGCCACAGTGCGAAGCTTTGCGCATATGCCGCTCGGGATTTCCGATCGCAACACGCGACATTGAGCATCCCTTGACGACTTTGATGCAAACAATCACCAATGTCGTTCCTTTTAATCCTATTTGAAAACCAACCACTGCTTTGGTAATTTTAGGGCGATTGTCATTGTCATGCTGAAGCCTATCTACGCTGAAGGCTAGTCCAGATCTTTATAAAAAATGCCATCAAACATCTTCTTGCAAACAACAATAATCGTGATTTATTGAAATGAAACAAGCAAGCAGAAGATCACTGCCTGTAGGTGGGGCCACACCAACCGCTGACTGATTGAAGAGACACTGGAGAGGACCTTCGTAACCATATGGCATCCAAACAACTCCGCAAAGATTGGTTATATCTTTGGATTTCCAGAAAAAATAGCTCTTTCATTTCCTTAACAACACTTTCCGGGACACGAGGGCCTCGTTACGATATACGAGATCGGGGTCGATCGTGTTGGAATGGCCCTGACTGAAGGGACAACCCATAAGAGGGCAATTCAGGGAAACAATTCGTGATGGAAAAACATCAAAGTATCTGCAATACTAGGCAGGCAGCATTCGTGAGTGTGTGTGTGCTACACAGTCGCGCATATATGTGCCCACCGAAAAAATAGAAGTTGCTGTAAACTAACCAATCCATTTGATCAGGTATTGGGTTTCTCCTTCTTCGGCAGTGCGGTCAAAGTTTTCGTTGGGGTCCCCGTCGCTAACGACAGTGTACGACGTGGTTTTGCTCCCAGTCGCTCCTAGTCTTCCGATCTGAGTAACAAGTAAATGTTCATTTGTTCATGAGCATTTGACCAATAAACAGCCAGCGTTTGAATTAAGCTGAGAACACGAGGACCTTCTTGGTTAAAATTAATCAAACAAATTTTTATCCGCATTTGAGCTTAAAGAACGGTTGAAGTAATAAGGCTGGTGCCATCAGAGAATTCAAAAACCAGATTCAAAACCAGTAATTCCGCTTCAGCAAAAGTGCGTTTAAATATGGACTAATTTGGACTCAGAAGAAAAGCAATTACGATAAATTCACTGCGACAGGTATCATGAAAATGACGGTTTGGACGTCTTATCATTTCTAGAAATCGGCTTCTTTAGCCTAGTCCCTATCTAATCTGCAAATGACGGAATGCAGGTGATAACGAAGAGACAATCGTCGGTAAACCAAACTCAACGTGGAGTAGTGCACCGTTGCAGCAATGTGGAGTCATAATAGTTCAATCAGTAGACAGTGTCAAAATATCGCAGATTATTGAAATTGGTGCGTGTCATACGACTGTTTCATTAAAAACATTTGAGGCAAACCTTTTCCGAAGTTTTATCTTGGCACTAGTGTTTAGGTTTGGATTCCGAGTAACATAATTTTGAATACTTACTTCAACCCCCAACTAATTAATTACGCTAGAAAATTAAAAATCAAACAATTTTCCACAGGGCTTTGAAGCAAGCACCAACGAACCCTATGATCCATGATTTTTTCAATGGCCTCTGTATCTGCGTCTCCATCGCCATCTTCTTTTTCAGCAATTTCCACAACATCATCACTGTCCGTTTCTTGAGTTGAATCATGTTCTTTGTAACTAAAGCCAATCACATGTTATTGAAAACTTGCTTGACACATTCCCAAAAATTGAAGCTACGCCGCTAGCACAGTTCGTAGATTGCTTTTACCATAATACTGTAATGTTGAGAAACACACAAAATACTAAATACTGATATCCAAGGTAAGTAAAAGTCGGGTTAAAATTATGGTTACCGGTAGTAATTTTCTGCCTGCACATACGTTTTAGGCAAATAAGATTTTTACGAGTTCTAAGCCCAAAAATTGTAAGACCATAAGTTTAGGTCATATGCGGTCAAATTTCAATTAATGACAATTTTGTTTCATTTTTTGAACGCTTAACAAAACCGCACTTAGTGCAATTTAACGGTAAGTAATGGCAACGAACAAGGACACCGTATAGTTGTACAGCAACATGCGTTTTAATTCGCACACATAAATTTGACAATTTAAAAAAACTACTACGACACTTTTTGCAAATTTTTTGAAGCAAAAATCAATATCCTCACTTGTTTTTGCAAAGGTTACAACCTTAAGCTTACATCCCGCATCATGCGATAAACGATAAAGAAAATACGATTATAATGAAGATTACAAGCATCAATGGCAACATAAATTCTATGCGCAAAATCCACTTAAACAAACTTCTGTGTAGAAAACAATGGTGCCATACAAAGGCAACAGTAACAACTTTGGGCATAAACTACGATATTCAAACTTAAGCCAACACCACGTCTTACTTGGGTGTTATTACGCTTTTAAAAAGCCATAAGGTAAAAGCTGCAGTTAGCAAGCACCACTTAAGCAATCATGCCAACTGCTTGAAACTGCAATTGACATGATTGTTTTAAGTATTGCTTCAGTGTTTAAACTTTTCACCTTGTAAGACCTTGTAAGCAAAAAAAAGCTTTTTGCTTACAATTTACAGGACTGAAGACGCGTAGTTGACGCGAAATTGTTTTCCTAGCAAAACACTGTGTGAGCAGATTCAGCTGCCTTGTGGTACGGTACTTCGTCACTTACATGCGGTCAGAATCCTCGCGGCGTAATAAAAGCACAGCATGGCGGGCATATTACTCGAATACACTAATTTAGTAACTTTACCTGTTAACAACACGGACAGGAAATTAATACTAATTACCCTTTCAAGAAATTGTGGAAATTTACTGAAGCAAGAAAAAATGTTCGAAACGTACAGGCCATTTGCGTCAGCCAGCAATCAAGAGCGGTGCAAGCCACGTGCGACCGAACTGTGCTTTATGTGACTCATTCACATCGGCTGTTTCAAACCAGCCGTCTGACCACTGGCGCAAACTGAGTCTCTCAATTTTAGTGATGGCAGCTTAATGCCTCGTGGCGGGCGTTTCAAACTACAATTCGTAAGATTTCTCTACAACCGGCGTTAGCTTGTCTTTCAGCTCGGTGATGACAGCGTAATGGTCCTGGCGTGTGTTTTAAACTATAGTTCGCATGTTTTCGCTAATTTTAAAAGCCTTTGCGTGTGTTTGAAACTGCAGTTGGCATGATTGCATAAGTCTTGCTTTATGCCTTAAGTTTAGGGTTTCAACTTTTCACCTGTAAGCTTTTGCTTGCAATTTACAGGACTGATTATGCGTAGTTGACGCGAAATCAATTTCTTAGTACAACACTTTGTAAGCAGATTCAGCTGCTTTGCCCTTGTGGTACTTTGTCACCTAAATGTAAATACGTGCAGTCAGAATCCTCGCAGAGTTATGAAAATACAGCATGGCGGGCAGATTAACAAGTAAGGTTCTGGTGGCAGAACCCTACTTGTCAAAAGAAGGTAATGAGTGAAAATTAAGTAATAGCTTTGCAACACATTCGACACTACTTTCGCAAAACTAACAAGCGTAGCGGCTGTAGATACGTTTACACCAGGGTTTCTCAACCGGGGCCACGGGGCGATTCTCCGGGGGCCAGGAGCAGAGTCTTTTACTAATTAGCCCTGCCGTAATATTGCAAAACCAAAGTGTAACAATACTAATTATCATACGCCAGTTGAAGGGGGCCACAAATCAGAAAGGTTGAGAACCACTGGTTTACAGCCTATGAACTTGAACTCAATCAAATGTACTCCCAACTTAAGCTATGCAACCGACTATTCCATTTCTATGCTGACATTTCTCGTGAAGTCGGAATGCTTGGTTATCATAACAAAAATTGTCAGAGCACGTTTTCGCGTGCTCCAAAAAACGGCATTACTAAAACACGGTCATTCCGTCGCGTTTTTTATGGATCGTGGATTCATTTTGCCCAGGCGAGACAGACTTCGCTCCGATTCACGAATACACGGGGAAATAACCCGGTTAAGTCCCCACGGTCCGCACGCGAAAGCAGCAAGCACGCGGATGAGCTCGGAAGGATTTCTGCGCTTTCCGCATGCTCGTCGTAATGATTCCCAACGCGTGGACATAAGCATTCAATACGTGTTCGAGCCATCCAGCCGAATCCCCAGCGATTTGAAATCCAGTTTTAATTACCTCTGAGCCAACACCATCAATTGAGGAGCAAAAATTTCAGCTTGCACATTCAGCGATGAATGCAGTGACTTACAATCTTCACCATTTCTTATTTGTTTGCTGAAACAGCGATTTTCTGGAAGTAGGCCGTGTGGCTGGCAGTACAGTATCTACCGAAAAGCCAAAAACGTTTGGGCCCTGCGCCGGTGCGATCGTCAAGACAATAGGAGCGGAAGTGTAACCGCACAGAGATACAACATAGTCCTACATTGAACTTCTTAAAAGTAGAGTAAGCAGCATGATACTCTTCGCGCATGACTTGAATCGAATTTCCTGCCCACGAAACTAAAGCTTTTTATTACGTACCAGGATTTACCGGCGTCGCGAAGGTTGCATCGGGCAGGCAATGTTTTGGACTGATAGGAGCCATTGCATAAACATATATGCATATTTAGGTTGTTGCATTGGAGAATAAGGAACCTTCCTCAAACTGATTTCCATGACGTGCAGCCGTGGTTGAGAACCAACACGCGCTCAACTTCTCAAATTAAGTATTTGCGGGTCTACAAATCAATCGTTCAATACCTTTATGCCGTTAAGCAAGCATGTGTAACAGTTTGGCAGATATCAACGATTTTACACATGAGTTGCAACACGGATTGAAGGATCTCATAAAATTAAGCATAGTTGCGAAGCACTGACTAGAAGAGTATAACGATGCTACAGGAAACACCCACCAGTGTCACTAAAAACTGACGGCGAAGCAGGAACGAAAAAATGTGCGACGTCCTTCGACTTCATTAAAAAACAGCTCTTCGAAAAAAGAAACACCTTATTTTGTTATTTCTTTGAATTCTTTTTGACGAACGAGTAGGCTGGTTGTCTTCTGAGAAGGAATCATCTTCGGACGCACCGCTGTCAGTCGTTTTTCGCTGCCGAGACCGTTGACCCCTCGCAGCTAAAAATTATGTTTAAGTTGAAAAACAAGAAACGAAACATTTTCAGAGTTAAAAAGAAATCAAACATGTTATCTTTCAACTTATTTGAACTTATGTCAATAGTGATAAAATTATGGCCGCCGAGAAAATCAATGGTCTGAACATTGTCTCGAAAATATGGCTCACCCAACCATCATTTTAAACAATAAGCTTTCCATCTGGGCCTCAAAGATGAATCCTGGAGCGCTAAATTAAGGATTCTACTTCATACGTGCATTTATCAAAATCTGATGCGAAACAATAGCAAATATTAATATAAAAACAACTTTAGCCATGCATTGAATTTGTGCAACAAAGCAAAGACCAAACAGCTTCTTGCTGATAAAGATAGGGCGGGCTCCCAGCATAAAAGGAGCACGTGTTTTCGTTTGTCTCGTGGCAACGTGAATGTCACCTTACGAGAGCAAAACACACGGTACACTGGGCAAGCAAGTACTCTCCACAAGATTCAAAGAGAATCTTAGCGAGAACAAACCGGAAAAAAATTCCATTTGAATAAGCTTTTAGAACTGAGAATGCGTAGTATTATGTGAAATCGATTTCCTATTTAAAAATTAGCTAATCAATTCCTTGCTTACCCGCTTTGTGGAGAGTACTTAGTTGAATATAGATATGTGCAAGTTTGAATCATCACAATAAGATGAAAGCAAAACCTAGTCGGCTTATTCCTCGAAAGCTTACAGAAAACCTATAGCTTTGCTGCACTGGGCAGTGTTATTAGAAAAACTTAGCAGCACAAAATGCAGAAGGTATTCAAGATTTACTGCTTTAAAAATTGTCAACTGCTTGCATCAGTCCAGATAATGTTAGAAAGAGAAGCGCTCACGAATGATAGAGTTTTTACACCCTTTATGAAGTGCATCACGTTTACGCTACGTTACAAAGACACCGAAATTGTACTTGTCATCGTTTACGCGATTCCAAAATATACCAGTAAGCCGAGCATTGTAAAAATTACTACGTGAGAAATATGGTACAAATTTCCCACTGACAGAAAGATATACTTGCTCAAGGCACAAACGTTGATAACAATCAGGACTTATTAACTGTTGATAAATACATTAGCTTGCGCAAACCACAAGAATAAAACTTTCCAAATAGTTTACAAATTAAGACAGATGACTAGAAGTAGAGTTGCAAATTTAATTTNAAACAGTGATTCTCAACGTGGTACACCTCGAATTTCCAGTGTTCCACAGAGACTGCCATAAATCCTTGATAGAACTTTCACTGATCTATGTGCAATACAGTTTCGGCTAGTTGTTCATGAGGTGTCAGCATAGCAAAGCGGTCCATCAGGCAATTTAAAAAACGATGGTCCACGCGTCAAAAAGTATTGAGAACCACTGGTTTACAGCTTCATTTCAGCGTTCATCGACTGCACTCAATCTACACAAAGAGACAACAATTCCCCGAATCTTTTCCAAGTTTTCACCAAAGATCCCAGTCTTTTCAACCGTAACCGAAGCAAAGCCTATTTGACTTTTTCCAAGACCGCTACAACGTTAGCAAGTTTAATGCACAGACGGAGTTCCACCTACAAAGACACCAAGGACGTTTCATGGACAGCATGTAACGAAGATGTTGGCGTGAACAAAATATTTTTCATTTTCCCCTCAACGAAATTTTGCAAACAAAGGAATTCAAAAAAACCTTTCATTCCAAACAAGGTCGCACCATCAATGTCATACGACGAAAACAGAAACGTTACCGTGCCGCACCTTGCTTATAATTGTACTTTCTTTTTGTAAACTAGAAATGAAAAGAGCAGGCTTTGTGTTGCTTTGCTCACAATTACTAATGAATATTTTCAAAAACCCACACGTCCATTGTATACCTCTACCGCTCTTCGCAGTTTTTATTTTTCGTCCTTGTAGTTTTGCCCTCATCTGTGTAAGTTTTGACGTACGGCTGGAGAACTTGCTCGCTTTCTTCCACACACAGGACGACTCATAATCGCTTGATTCTCCATCACTGGCGTCTGTTAATGTGGCCGTGACATCAGAACTGGGAAACAAATGAAAAACCTTCATGAAAAGTATCCGTCATCGTCAACTTGCAAATAAAACCCTTCAATGTTATTATATCATACCTCTCTTGGCTTTGCATTGATTTGTTTAAGCGTGCCAGTTTCATAATCGCAGGCTTGCAGTAGATGCTCAGCATAAACAGTAACGGCAACAGTCGTGGAAAACAATTTGCAAGTAAAGTAATTTGATGGGGAAACTTTTGTCCCAAACAAGGGCGCACCACGATAAAAAAAATTGCCACCTGGTGGAAAGATGGCTGAAAAGGAATAAATCAACGCGAAGTCGTTTTAACAGGAAATATTTTGGACTCAAGGAGACAAATCGCTAAAATAGTTTCAGTAAAATGTACATTTTCAGTAAATGCGAACTAAACAAAGCTCGTCAGTCAAAAAACTTGCCAGCGATTCAAACGAGTAGCGAAAACTTACTCTTTTCGCGTCCTCCTTTTAACGTGACCATCGTCGTCTGAATCGTCCTGCAGAGAGAGTAATTGCAGTCAATAAAACAACATGCAGAGCATAGACACGATCAAATGTAAAAACTACAACTGGAAACACGATTGCGAAAATCGCATTTTTTGCAACAGACATCATCTTTTCGAAAGTTATTGCCTTTTCGGTGGTGGAAGGATGCCGGGCATACAACCGAGAGTTAAACCGCATTGGCCCAATGCGCGCCACCACCAGAGACGGTGGCCACGTGTTGAATGAATTACAATTTTACTGGTGTTTCGTCGATGTGAAACATTGTGTCTTATCACTAGGGCAACCAATTTTTAAGCTAAAAACTTAAAATTTTGACTTTATAATTTACAAATTTTGACTTTATTTTGACCTATCAATTTTCTACATTTTCAGTTGAAATGCTGAATACAAAGCGTATTCAAATACAGTATTAGAAAACAAACTGATTGACAAAAAGTAGTTTATCTGCAAAATCAGGTATAGCATGTTTTAAAAATGTCTGGCTCACTTTCAGTTTCATGAAAGAAACTTCATTGATGCCTTGCACTGCGGTGACGTGCTTCCACCATGAACCTTTTGTCACTTTTCACTTAGCAAATTTGCAAAATAATTCACCTTCAGATGTTGAGGTAAACTCAGAAGCACATTCATGCAGCATACTTTGAACTTTTCAAGAATTTGTTTGTTTGACCTCAGGCATGATATGTTTATAAGTACATTAAATGACTACAGTAGAGTCAAATCTGAGAATATCATAAAGTTAAAACACTACATAGGCATAATGGATTGAGTATTTGCCAAACCAAGAATTGTAAGACCACGTTTCTTGCATTGCTATGCCTAGTCTACTTAATTTTCAATCGTTCAGTTGTGGGCTAAGTAACATTAGTACGCCAAAAGTCGCAAGAAACCCATTATTATTTCAGAATTGCAATTAAACTTGCAAAAACAAATCACAATCTGTTGTTGTAACTTTAATAAAATATTTATAACGAGAAAAAACTCTACTGCAAGAAATTTTTGACCTTACGATAAATTTTGACTTTTTTTGCCTAATAACGTTGGAGTGGCTCGTGGTATGAGCATGAAATTTAGTTTGTGGACGTTTCATGAACTTTGAAAAAGGCAGAAAAATTTTGACTTTATTGACTTTTGGTTGACCTATTGATCATACAATTTTAACAAAGGTAAGGCACTTGAATAACCACGACAGAAACCATGTAGTTCAGAGCAGATTACAGGGTGTTGATCAAAAAAACTACTTCTGCTGTTGTATAAAAGTTTATCGAATATTTTGTTAGCATGACTTCGGAACGAAATTGGTCTATAGTTAGAGGGATTAAATCTGTCACCTGATTTAAAGAGTGGAACCACTTTTGCTAGTTAAACTTATCAGGAAAAACTCCGTTGGAAGTCCTTGAATAAGAAAGACCTGCAAGACAGATATGATATTCTTTGTCATTATGACGAATGAAACTGGGTATGTCATAGGGGTTATTAGACTCGTTGCATTTGAGATTATTAATTTGAATTACCACATCATCATGGAGGACTGGGGATAGTACACGGAATTTCGGACTGAAGGAGTTGTAGGGGTACCATAAGTTACAGGTGACGAAGTTGCAGATGAAAGGTTCGGGCGTACTCGAGTAAATCATTTATTCAATATATTTGGAATGGAATGTTGGTCAGAAAGTTGGGTTAAATCTTCAGATTGTGGCATAGACATGTTTGTTGGAAGGTTTGGTTTTACTTAGAAGTTCGTTAATTAATTTCCAAACTTTAGTTGGGTTAAATTTGTTTTGTCCAAATTCTGTTTCATTAAAAATAATTTTACTTTTTTTTGAGATGGGTTAAATGGTTAACTATATTTTTTAAAGCGTTGATTTGATTAAAAGATGCAAATACAACTTAGATTGTTTAATTAAATTAAATAACCGAGCCTTACGCAATGTATACAAAAATCACATCAACGGACAAATAAAAAATGAAGGATATGCATTTTTCTACTAATATTCGTGAAATGAAAAACATTAACTACGAACTTGCAAAATACGTGTACTCTATAAGATATGCAATCAGATGTTACCAAAGCTATGCAAAGCAGATGCTAGAAATTACAGACAAGCATGAATACACAACAAACTATCATAATTTTTACACACGACAGTTCGATAGTAAGAAGTTAATTCTTCCTTAATTAAAATCTGTAAAACAATAGCGCATTCCTTTTGCAGAGGGTCTAAGTCAATGTTCTTCAACAGCACCATTATGAATTGTACTAGTTCACTGTGTCGCATTCAGACTCGTACAAGAGGTTGAGTGCAGTTAATAGCCGAAAAAGAAATATTGATAGATGTTGCGTCACTTGTTGCTCATTGTACTATTAAGAAGAACGTTATTGTTGCATCATAGTTTTACGATGTTGCCGGTGTTCAATTCACACAGTGCTCTTTTAGGGATTTTGCCCCTAGATTGGAACTTTTGACCCTTTTTAGGGATTTTCGGAAAAGTTTGAAAATGTGTAAAATTAATGATTTCAGTTCATTTTGCAAATCATGTTTGGTTGTTCTATTACACTTATCATGGCGCTCCGATTTGATGCAACACCACCACAGATTTAGGGATTCTTTATGAAAAATAGGAATTTTTTGGTACTGTTCTTGGGATTTTTGGAGTTGCATTTGTGAGAGCCCTGAGTTTACAGTAGACTGCGTAGATTAGAGAGTAGACTACAGACTAGAGCTGCTCTTCAGGCTTTGTGAGAATGAAGTACAAACAGTGTGAAACCCAAGATTGTGAAAGAAATGCAAAAACAAACGGGTCAGTAAATTTCTTGTTTTTTAAGTTCTGTAATAACTGTTACAACTATTTGTTGAAGTGTCTAATAACGAAATGTTTGATTTTCTTACAAGTTATTCGTGTTTTTTTAATTTTCTTACTGGGGGTTACATGACAAACGCTAAAGTTTATCAGGGGTTCCCAGGGCCGTCGCTAGTGGGGGACCAGTGGTGCCAGGCCCCAATTTGAATTCGGTGTCCCCCCATTTCACGTTTGGCCCTCCGGTTCCTACATACATCCAATACTGTATTTTGTGCCCCCCACTTCTAGTTTTGGCCCCTCCTGGTTTTAGTCCCCCCTGCTGCCAAATACTAGCGACGGGCCTGGGTTCACGATGACAAAGAGCTTGAAGAGCACTGATCTACGTTATGGAATGCTATTCCTAAAGACTTATCAAATAGATTCAGTGGTTTTCAACCTGGAGTCGCGATCCCCAGAGGGGTCGTGAACCATTTTTGGAGGGGCCGCAGGTAGCTTTCTTACGTTCACAGCTGTATTACATTTGCTGTATTGGATTTTTAGATGGGGGTCATCAGGTTAAAGTGAGTTGCTTTAATGGGTCGCGGTACACAAAAGGTTGAAAACCCACTGAAACAGACCCATACTGTGTACTTTATAAAAATTATACAAGTATTTGCTCTTGCAAATATAATTTTCATTGCTCCTTGATATCGTATATATGTGTCTCATTCTCTGTTGACATATCCAGACAGTTGCCGAATGCCTGTAAATAGTTGGACGCTAGCACCACTGTTCGTTGCAGTTCGATTCTTCTTCTGACTATTATACGGCTTTGCCTGCTATACTTGTGTTTTCTTTGTTTACTTTCTTTCTTCGCGTTAATCATACTCTGTGATTGCCTTTCTCTTTGTTCTTTTAAAGGGTTGGCTAACTTGTTGACCTCACGGTCATTTCGCCAATCCTCGCATTTTTTTTCTTTGAATCATCACATGTTTATATCATGTGTATAAAAATACACTTGACTGATTAATTGAACATCAGAAACATTTGAAGCAACATCTTTTACTGAAAGGTTTTCACCGAGCTTTGCGTGATTAAAATAAACTTCTTTCCGAGGTCATCCTGGTTAAATTTCTTCTTGACAGCTTTTCTTGACGAAGAAGCACCGCGCGCAAATCCGTTGGAGTTGTTGGCAAATCATTTTTCGAGCTATTGAACATATCATTTAAACACAGAGGACTTGATATTTCCTAACTACTGCGACGCTCACGCTGTCACTTGTACCACCACGATCTTTTATATTATGACCCGATAAAAACCAACAACAAAATGAGGTTATCCATTACCTGTTGGAACCAGTCGTTACAATTTTTTGCATCGACGATCAGATCAGGATGACAAAATCCTAGCTATTAGTGCCATACAATATCATCTCAATAATGCATCACAACACTTCGAGCTGCGCAGGTCGGAAACAATGGTTAGATAATTTAGAAATCCCAGTTTATTTCAAAGCGTCCAATCTCCCTACAAAGTCGTAACACAAAATCGAAAAATACCTCTTTTAAGTTGAGCCTTTGCGGTTCTTTTCTTTGACGAGACGAACGACGCAAACCGTAAATCTCAGGATTCGTTTCCCACATCTGAAAGAAAAAAACAGATTTGCACAAATGCACAGCAATACGCAACATGCAGCAAGCATCTCGATCTCGTGATGAACAAATTGAAACAATCTTCAGCGCGCATGAAATGAAATTGACATCGTGTGAAGAGACAAAAAAAATCGACATTTCCAAGAAGCTAGCCAGACTCCATAGCTTGAACACACACGAATATGAACGCGAATCTCTTCAGAAAAACGATGATTTGCTAGTTATCTGAGGTGACTACTGCCCATGAGGCATTAACTTAACAGGTCATAAACCTGTGTTTTCCTGTCTCACAAAGTTCACACGCGGTTGAACTTACGTTTGATTGCGCTTATCTTGCTAGAGCAGATCAACTGTGAAAGAAACCTCGGCCTAGTTACAGTTCGCCAACACAAACTTGTTGAGTTCCAGAGTCAGGTGTTATCAGCTTGACGGTAATTACATTAAATTGACTGTGTATCAGTCATGGGCGTGGGAAGGATTTTTTCCAGGGAGGGACCAATAGTGGATTTTCCAGGTTTAGCCAAAAAGATTTCCGCAGGGGGAGCCAAAAGTGGCAAAATTTTATTTTAACCACTCGAAACTAAGAAAACAACCTTTTTTGGTAAAAGTTTAATGGGAAAATGTCAAATTTCAAAATCCAGGGGTGGACTTCCCCCCCCCATTCCGACCACATAGTATCAGTGGTATCGTTTTTGCAAAGTGTGTACCTATTTAGAACGAAGAGGCTCACCAAAAATGCAAACTAGTAAATTGTATGTCTGGAGACAGACCACAGCAAGTTGAGCAATTTTACGAACCGGGTCTTTAGACGTATCAAACCTAACAAAACATTTGCTTAGTCATATTAGTAATTCTGTGTTGTAAATACCAACATTTTTAAGTTCGTTTGCGCGAGTTCACTCAAGATACCACATCAACTTAGATATCAATTCAGACCAAGAAAGTAATTCTAAGAAAACTACACCTTGACTCCATTAATGGTTTTGCTGGCCATTACTTGCTTAATGTCTTTACCAAGAATAAGGAAAACCAAAACAATCGTATTTTACGTATTTTCAATGTAAAACAGAATGCAGGTTGATCAAGAACTGTTTCTATTTTATCAATACTTTCTTTACAACATTACAAAAACAAAACAAAAAACAACACGAAATCTCCACTCACCGGTAATTCTTTTTTAGGAGTTTTCTTTTTAGCAGCAACATGCTGGGGAACCTGGAGCTTGGTTGAAAAATTGTGCCGTTCGAAATCTACTGGATCGTCCTCTGAGGGACCCTGAGAGTTATTCATAAAATTTAATAATACTGAAAAACGTATGGAGGTCATTGTAAAAAATCGTAAAAGTATCAACAGTGGTAAAACTACTGATCAATTTTAATCGGAAGAAATGCTACAGCTTAGTTTTAATTTCTGAAATCAGCTGTAAGGTTCCCTGAACTCAAGATGAAAACTAGCAAAGTGTTAAAACTTAAGAAAAACAAAACCAACCTCATATTACCCGTGAGATTGGGGAAGAAGCCTGTCAAGGGTTGATTAAATCTACAGAACTCAAAGTTTTTTGTGGGAAGCTTTAATACGTACCTTGGAAATGGTATTAGTGCCTGTGGAACAATGTGATGGGTCATCATGGTGATGCTATTGCTAACCTACATGAGAATGGAAAACTTTCACTCCAATGCGAGCTGCAAAAACGCATTTAGCATCATGAGAACTTTTTTCCAACAAAGATATCCACAAGTACACCTGCCCCAAAAACTTAACGTGACAACAGCTGTGAGGCATACAGAGGAGCAAAGTTACTGGAACATGCTACGAAGATTGTGGAAAGAGTGCTGAAGAGGCGAATAAGATGTTGATAAACCTGGACTATATGCAATTTGAATTTATGCCATGAAAGGGAACAATGCATACTTTGCCTATCTTAAGGATGCAAGAGGAATATCTTGATAAGGGCAAACATCTGTACACCATGTGCTTTTTGGATCTAGAGTAAGCATTCGATTCCCAAGGAAGGTGCTTATTTATTCAATTGTTAGCCACCCTCAATTGTAAGCTGCACAAAATAGTGTTAAAAATTAATGCAAGCTGCCCTTGACTTTAAGCCATACTCAAACATAGGTTAACTAGGCCTCCGACATAGTTTCGCATACTAGCGTGTTTCACATTTTTGGCAACCTGGTAATGACATTTACACCATCACAACTGCCTTCTCTTTATCATAATCTCTCCAGTGATGGATTGATGCTGAAGATAATTTAAGAGTTTGGTCGGCAAAACATAGCCAAGGAAAGGGTGAGCATCATCGAGATCTTTCAATAAGAAAAAGAAAAAAATGTAAGCTGCCTTTTATTGTGAGCTGACCTTGAATGTAAGCTGCACAAAATGATGAAAAAAGGCTTCTACTGTTATCCTTCCAAGCGGAAATACAAGTAGGATGATGAATGAAATATCAATACTGCATAATTTCGATATTTTCCAGTTCAAAAATAATTATTTCAGTTCATAGCATCATATTTTAGATGACAGCAGTGGCAATAAAATTTGCTAGAATTGTAACACTTCTTCACCTAGTAGTGTGTCATACTTGAAAACTGCTTTGAAGTAAACAGCAGGGCATGGCCCAGTGATTCTAAAACACTCTCCCCAGAAGAAAATGGCATATTCTACTCTGCTGTCTTTAGTGGCCTAAAAGACTCCAAGAGCCTCCTGGGCCACTAAAAGTAACACATATTTTCATATGCTAAAATATCGGCATTCAATTTAATCTTAAATACAAATTCCATGTAGTTTAATGTTACAATTATAATACATCCCATTCGGACTACAAACCTTTACAGCAGGGGTCGGCAACCTACAGCACACATGCCACACTTGAAGCGCCAAGTAATTTCCAATGGCACGCAAAAGCTATAAGTTTTGCATATCACTTTTGTTATGATTCACACAGAAGATATAGTCACCTTGAGTTGTATAAAAATAGCACGTTGTCGGCATACTGAATGATTTGAACCTTTAGTCGGCACACAGTTAGCACAAGGTTGCTGACCTCTGCTTTACCATGTGAAAATGAAAAACATTGGTGTGATCTGCATATTGCAACTTTTGACAGGGACTGAACTTGGCAAGAAGCTGACATCATGCGCCGTGCTCCTGAGGTGGCTTTCTGACTCCAGTTGGGGTGGTGGAGCAACAACTCTGCGAATAGCCACCCTAGCCCTCGTGCATTCAACCACAATAGTACTGCACACCTGTCTGGTGCCGCAGTGCTCATACCCACCTTGTTGACCTCGCTATTAATGACGCCTTGCGAATTGTGACTGGATGCCTGCGTCCTACACCAGCGGACAATCTTCCAATCCTCACAGGCATCCAACCTGCTGAGCTTCATCGCAATGGAGCCACACTGTCCCTAGCACACCGTGTCATGGAGCCTGGACATTTGTTCCACTCAACGCGCACCCATCCATTGAGTGTAAATACACGGTGCCTCAAATTGAGACACCCATTTGTACCTGCTGCACAACATCTCATCAGTTCATCTGACAACACCTACATGTGCAGCACACTGGGCAGATCACCAATGGAATGTGGGGTGGGCAGACAACCCCACAAGACTGCATTTTCATCCCTGACACCAGCACCCATCCCCTGGAGTGACCCTTACAAGAAGAGCCTGGGTCCAGCTTAACCGCCTCCACATCGATGTTGGACGTTTCCGCTCCTGCTTGTACAAATGAGGTATGGCCTCCTCTGCGGCCTGTGAGTGTGGCACAGATGAACAAACCGTCAACCATGTTGTCCTCCATGTCCAATCCATCAACCTCCTCATGGACTGCATGGCCTGACAGTTCTGGACGATGAGGCAATCGAATGGCTGTTCAATATCTGCCCAGAGATCTAGTGCGGCCAAGCAGTGGTTGGAAATAGGTATCAACCAATAAGTATTTTTCTGGCCGATACCAATATATCAGACATTCATGCACTGATAGCTGACACTGATAACCAATATTTCCAAATATTTCAAATCTTGTTTTCTGGTCTATTGTCAAAAACATAAGTGTTTTATGCCTTACCTTTTTTTCAAAAACTTCAAAAATCAGGATTTATGAGCTAAAATTTTTGAAATTGTAGCAATTTCAATATATTGCTATGATTTTTAATTAATCTGATTAATGATGATGCTTTTGTTTTGGCTGCCATGGCTGACGCGTGCCTATGGCTCATGTTGTCTGTTTGTTTATGAAAACGCACCTGCTAGCGTTGCTGCAAGATAACTCTCTTGACTTGGTTTGTTGTGCTTTCTTGCACAAGTTGTCTGCATGTGTGAGGATTAAAGCAGCATTTTGTCAACATCTACTGAGGCCGATAATATCGCCTATCGGCCATCTTGGCTGATACCGATATATCAGTAAAATCCAAATATTGGCCTATAATATCAGCCAGGTCAATATATCGGTCTATCTCTAGTTAGAACAACTGGCTTAAAAGAAAAAGGAACTGAACTGGAGATAGAGCGATATATTGGCCTGGCCAATAAATTTGCCAATATTTGGTTCTACCAATATATTGGTATCAGCCAAAATGAACAATTTTATCGGCCTCAGTAGGTGTTGACAAAACGCTATTATATTCCTCATGCATCCAGACAACTTGCGCAAGAAAGCACAATGAAGCTGCGCAAGAAAGCACAATGAAGCAAGTCAAGTTATCTTGCAAAAAAGTTACTGATGCTTTGGAAAAATTCATTTTTGGCAATGGTTAATTGAATGCAGTATTATACTAATTTTGACCTCCTTAACTTGATGCTCTGTTTTGTAGTTCTTTCTTCCTTTTCGTTGTTGGACTTCTTTCAATTTTCAAGCACTTTTTTGTTGTAAGCACTGTAAGCAGTTTTCTTCCATTCAGTATTCCGTTCTTATTGCTGTGTTGTTTTTAACATTGTTTTTATTCATATTGCTGTGTTTATCCATTGCAGACATTGTACACTATACTAACAAGTTAATCAGATTAATTAGAAATCATAGCAAAATGCTGAAATGCTGCAATTTGAAAAATTTTTAGTTCATAAATCCTATTTTTGAAGTTTTTGAAGAAAAGTTAAGGCATAGAATACATTATATTTTTTATAATGAAGCAGAAAACCAGATTTAAAAAATTTGAAATATTGGTTATCAGTATAAGCTATTGGTCCATGAATGGCCTGCGTATCAGTATTGGCCCCAAAGAAACCATGTCAGTCAATCTCTAGACAGAACTGCACTCTTTTTGCATATGGAATACAAATGTACATGTATGCAATGGTGGTATTTGGGCCCTATACAACTTAAATGTCAAGTAATAAGAAAAACTGAATGCCTAAACCAGGTTTTGCTGTTAGAAATAGAATTGGGAGACAAATACACATGAGATGATGAATCAAAAACACAGATTAGCAGTTATTAAGAAAATGAGAAACTGCAACATACTGAAACAATAACAAAATTGTTTCAGGTAATAAGAACAAGCTGAGCATGATCATTTGCTATAATTTCCAACTGCATCATATACGATTTGTATCATGTATTTTACACTGTCAAGGCCAGCTGCCTACCTTGCCAAGACCAGGTAACAGCCCGATCCGAAATGAACATCTTTAAGAAAATCCTCACACAAATTAGTGATCAAAGAAAACAGTGTAACACATTCTTCCCTCTAAGAGGATTCAAGAACATAACTTGAAAATCATATTATATTGGTTTGATAACTTCACATATTTTCAGCTGTTCATGTTGCCTTCTTTCACATCCCATCATCAGATGAAACACTGCATCTTTGCTTCTGTTGCAAATAAGGATAGGCATTGGGCATTTCGAATCCAACATATCAAATCATATCCCATTTTTATTTGTACAATGTGTTACACCTGAAAACTACTAAAAAAGGGCCATCTACTCAAAAACCAAGGAGGACAACACAACCCACTTAATCCAGCACTGGCAATCAAAATAAATGTACTTATTTTACACGAACAACACATTTTCACAACACCGAACCACAACTCCGATACAGTGGCACCGCACATCTAGCTAGGCAAAAGCAGTTCTATCATCGAAGGGTAGTTTTTGATAATACTTTTCAGAATAAAACCAGATTTTAGGCTGAAGGTGTCATTAAGACCCAATACAACTTGGCTAGTAAACTAGTGCAACTACTTATCAAGATATTGGTGTCAGTCATATCGTCAAAACTGCAGCTTGACTGATTCATTGGTATGCCGATATATATTCCTGATATGATGATGTTGCCGATGTACCACATCGACAAATTTGCACCGATATGTATACTGGCAACATTTGCTCATAAAAACATCTATGCTTTTGCTCATAAAACAGCTATTTTTCTGCAGAGTGTTCAGAAACCCAATTGCTACTTCGACCATGATCGATTAAAGCAAATGCTCTGTCCTGTTACATATGACACACAGCCCCTCTGACTACATCAAGCCGTGCATAATATCCAGACCGCTGTGGTCTGTCCAGTGCATAATATCCAGACCGCTGTCATCTAGATAAATGTCTCTGTGATGTAACATTCGCTTGCTGGTTTTTGCACAAAAAGCAGATTATTACCTGTGAACAAATCAGGGTTTATGTGCTGTGGTGGTTGACTGTTTTAGTGACCCAAGTTTGCGCAGAAATCATTTTCGTAAGGTTCTTCATCGCAGTAAAGCAGTGGTTCCCAACCGGGGTTTCCCGGACACCTGAAGGTCCGAAACAAGATTTTTGGGGGGTGCAAAATGCAATTTAAGGCTGAGAGTTGTTGTGTTTTTGGATGTAAAAACCGAGATCAATGAAAGATTTAAAATGCTATTACTCAAAACATGTTACCCATGTTAATTATTCCAGCTAATGTTATTAATTTGACAATTTAAATGACTAACTGTGTGCATTGTTATTTCTGCTTCACGGTCTGGTTACCACGCTGAAGATAGCCGGTGATGTGATTGTTAAGTATATTCTGACATAAGACATTTAAATGTTTATGGCGAAATTACAGCGACATTGTTGCTTGATTCTATATAACTCAAAAGTTTCTGGTGATCAAGTACGTAAAGTTACCAGAAATTGTGCACAAAAGCCCTGTCTATGCTCTTTGCAACAACATATTTGTGCAAATCTGGATTTTCTTCTCCATTTCATTTGACAATCAAGTATTTAAATCCCTCCAACGATTTACACGTGGCTCTTAGCAATTGTGTGCTAATAGCACAATTGTTCTCAAACAGTGCACCGCGACGCACTGGTGCGTCGTTTTAATTTTCCCAGGGCGTCGTGCAAAGGTAAACGTAGTGTAGTTTTTTTAATGAGCTAATACAGTAAGAATAAAATTCAGTGCAGCTTTATAATTTACTGAAAATCAGTTGTTGTTTATTAAATGCAATCATGCTGACAGTAAAAAAAACTATTTACCATCTCATCATTGCGTAACCATCGTTACTGTATGCTAATAAACGCATTGTACAAATTCTAATTTACTTTGCATCAGAGAAATGAAGGCTACACACAGTGGCGTAATTGACGGGGGAGAAAGAGTGCGAACTGCCCCCCTGGCAAGATAAATGTAAAAACAGGGCCCCCCTTTAGTTGACATTTTGATATTTAGTATTCGTCAATTTATTGTTTTTTTGCGTTTTTCGGGGTGTTTTCTTTTTTTTATCTGGTATGGACATTTACGACATCCAGAGATTCACTATCATTTCTTAACCTTATTCTGTGTTTTGGCTAGTGGGCTCCCTTCAGGTAAGCTTTGCCCCCCTGACTCAAACCTCTAGTTACAGCAGTCAGTTATAAAGTGGATAAAACAGGAAATTGATGTTGCAACACAACCGTAAAGCCGCGATTGAAAATGGCAGGCCTGAAAAGAAATCTCGCAAGTGCAACAGCAGTTATTTAGATGTTGGTTTCACATTTATTTTGCAAAACGAAAAGGAGAAAAACTCAGTGCGTTGTTTGCAGCAAAGTTTTGCCAATGAAAGCATGCTACCAAATAAACTTAAACGCCATTTAACATCATCATTTCATCACATCCGCAGTTTGTGAATAAACCCGGGTAGTTTTTTCTCGGAACGTAAATGATCTAAAGAGGCAAGTGCCATTTATTTCACAATTCACGCAACTCCAGTAAAGCTTCATCAGCATTCTACCAAGTTGCGCACAAAGTTGCTAAGTCTAAAATTCTCGCACCGTTTCTGAAGAACTAATGCTGCTTGCTGCAATCGATCTTGTAAGTACGATGTTGGAAGTAGCTGCCCAAAAGTTAGAGTTGGCACTGCTATCTAATGATTTGCTTGAAAATCAATGTATGATGCTGCCTTCAAATTTACGAAGCATATTTTTGCAACATCTATTTAAGGTCGAATCGAAATACATTTAGTACTTTAGAGAGAATTTATTAAGCAATGATTGAATTTGTGATCCTTTCGTCTCACTTACCCCATCGGCTTCTTTGACAAGATAAAGGCTATATTGACCTTTCTTGTGATGATTACCTGAAAGAAAGTTCAACTCACGAAACTCGGCAAATTTTCGTATTTCATTGAATGACGAATACCTAGCTTTGGCGAAAAAAATGCTACAGTTGGTTATTCCTATCGCTCGTGGCATTTATACGAAACAGGACTTTTTGCCATCGTCGTTAAAACCACATATCGATCACGAATAAATCTTGAGAGCTAAATGCACGTGGCATAGTTTCACAAATTCTTCCAACATTCGACCAACTAGTAAAAATAAGCAAGCCCACGCATCACATTACTGCAAATGATGCATATTTCTTTTTGTTGTTTCATCACTAAACAAAGTTTTTATATTAATTTATGTGTCTTTGTTGGATTCTTAATGCTGGTGCCTCGCAAGTCCAGCAAACATTTGCAATGGCGTCGCAACGAATAAAGTTTGAGAACTACCGGTATAGTGCATAATTTCAAGGAAACAGCAACGAAAAAGTCAGTAGGTTTGTTTCTAATGAGCAGTAAGGTACTATTAAAGTTAAACAATAAGACTGAGTGCTTT
>JGI24158J21664_10002929_pt1 | contig 21120 bp, 11 predicted proteins | sample Ectturendosymbi3_FD_21664 | JGI IMG/M metagenome (IMG submission 21664)
ACAACCTGTTTAACAGGTTTTTTTCGGTGTCCCAGCGCCTTAGCTTTAATTTGTATGAAATTGTTTAATATTTGCGCCAATAAACTCTCTCTCTCTCTCTACTATCGCTGCCAGAGGCAGAAATAATTCTCCACTGCAAGCACACAATGGAATCCAAACAAATGCACAGCAACAGAGCAAATCCATCTTTCCAATTAACGGCGTTTCCGTACCTCACTTCAACTGCTGGATTGTTTGAACTAATCAATTTATTTCGGTCAACATGTTTTTTGTTCTCTTGCAGTTAACCTCGAAGTACGTGAACGGGTCAGAAGCGAACAATGTCAACGTCAACGTCGTCGCGGCGGCGCACATGGCTGGGGGTGGAACGAGAGAAGTTCTACGACAGAGCGTCACTGTAAGCAGGGGATTTCCCGTGGCCAAGTGCATCTGATTATGGTGTTTCAGCATTTAAAGAGGGGGCACGCCCCGATCAGCCCAACCTGTTTAGTGCAATGGCTCAAACATTTTGACAAGCGATCAGTTTTGCTGCAGACGCGTTGACTGGTTGTCCGGTGCCTGACAGGCCCGAGATTAAAAGTTGAAAAGGTCCCATTGGACCTTTTCCAAAAATTTGGCTCACGGGAAAATTGCAGTGAACAGATCTTTAACTCGTCGCAATCGAACCATTAAAGGCAAAGCCCTTCGGCTGCGATTTGACACAAGTCCTTCTTGCCAAAGGGAAATTGAAGTGCGATTAGACGTTGTTGTGGTCGTGACCTGATAGGCGGAATACTGAACTACATGTGAACTTTGAGTTGAGGCGTCGTGATACAGGCAGGTAGCCCTGCAAACGTTTCCCACCTATACGCAGTGTCAAATCTTTCTGTTGAGGCACACAAGCTTTGAGTAATTGGCTGTGCGTTGATGAAAGGTCGCTCGTTCTGTTGTAAGCTGGCGTCGACTGTCATGACATGACCTAACCTGACGATTCTGCTGCAGCCAAGCGGAGGATTGCTTCTGACGCAGTTCGTCCCTCCGCCCGGAACGATCCGGGTGACGGTGAGCGCCGCTGCGCAGTTCATCTCTAGTCGAGGAAGCTCGCACCGAAGCCAGGTCGAAAAGCAATTGACTCCCCAGGTAGGCGTCTGATCAACACCTCCCAGCAGTGTTACTCAATCAATTACTTCCGTTTTGTGCGAATGAGAGAAAGAAAGCTTTGATTGACAGCTTGGGAGACGTAGTATATCCCGACACTTTGACTTATTGTCGATGTTATTGCTTAAAAATTTCAAACGCTTGATGTTCATGTTGAGCTGCCACAACTTCAAACAGCTTTCATCAACAGCGTCAACAAATAAACAATATAAGGTCTTTAAACGGCGGTTACCTTCATTTGCAGGCTGATTGAAAACATGCCGGAAACTTCCAGAGCTAAAATATCACAAACAGAACCATACAGCTTTGCTGCCTTTTCTAACTTCTTTAATGCTTGTGAATGATCCTGTTTCTTTACTCTCGGTTTTCAAATGCGTTCTTCATAAATCTAGATTTGACAAATATTTGAGCACAAATGAGTGGATCAGCAAAGTGCTGGTACTTCCGAAATACTTTGATATAAAATAACCGAAGCAGAATGAAGCTGCGTGAACATTAACGTTACTGTTGCAAAATTTTAGCATCTGACTGAAAATTCAGACGTTTTCCAACATGGGCACGAACGACAAATGTTACAGATGACAAAAAACACTCGCTTAAAAAACTTAACTGCAATTCTTTCATTTCGCACATTAAAAATCATATCAACTCTGTATGGATGGTGATCTCCATTTCGAGTTTATTACCCGAAAAGTAAGAACTTGTTATTACAAGCTACTTGTGAATACCTGGTGTGTACTGTCGGTATACTGTTTATACGAAAAAGGTGTTTATTTTTATCCGAAATGTTTAACGTCTTCATCTCAACACACAACGAAGCACACATGACGCTAACTAGAAACACTCGCACAGATGGAACAACACAAGCACAGATGGCGCCAACTCAGTTACTTTGTTACTTAGCACCGCTGTGCGCTGCTGTGGTAAGCTCCAAGCAGATCAATGTATGTGCGAGCAGAATGGTGCAATACACGATGCTTGCGAATGTATAATTATGTCAAATCTAGCTACGTGTATCTGAAAGAAGCGAATATTGAGTCTACGTGTATCTGAAAGCAGGACTGATAACGTGTATCTGAAAGAAGCGTCTGAATTTTCGCCAGACATCAACTCACGGAGAGTACGTCCATATTTTTCTACCAACTCGAGATCTTGTTGTGGGAACGTTAGCAAGAATTCAGATATACGTCACTCCATCGAGTGCATCGAAAACGGTTGGTAACTGATACTTGCCTGCACAATGTTCTTATGCTTTAAAAGCGCGACATCCCGTTGAAAAGTATTTGAATTTGTTAAGAACAAAATAAACGTAAAGGTGCTGTTCCTCAAATTGCAAAATACAACAAATCATATACAAGTTACTCACAGCACGTCATGATTCTATGATTCTTGTCACTTAGACAGTTGGTGACATGAAGCAGCTGTGATGCTGATAATAATAATTTAGAGCAAAAAATGCGGAAATTGAAGGGAAATTTTTTTACTATTAAAAATGCATCCAACAACTCATCCACATTTTTTCAAAAACTGTTTGTTTTGCTTTGTTGACTTATGTTAATTTTTCAGATATTTTTAATGCTGCGTGGTTTCTATTCATCTCAATTTGTCACGATTCGCTGGGTTTGTAAGGCGAAAATCGTTATTGGAAATATTACCATTTGTAAGCAATAAAATTATTAAGACTGAAAGAGGAACCTAAAGGCAAATACAAAATTGACGGTTGCTGTTCTTCTAAGCGAGGCTTTCTGTACACATGATTACTTTGCTTCGTATGTTTTGAGGTGACATTTCAAATCGCGCAGCGCTGTGCATGTTTTGTCGTTGAAAAGTGTTTCGTTCACTGCTCTGAGAAGTTGATGACAAAGGAAAGTTTCTTGTCTAACAATGGACAGGCAAAGAATAAAATAAATAAAACGACTGAAAAATTAGGTACCAGGTGCGGGATGATCCTGACCCATACAACTGCAACTGCTGTGGCCCTTGTCTTGCTGGCTTTGCATTTTGAAAATTTTTACAGTTCGACCAGAAAAATAAAAGCCGTTTGATACAAGTGACATGTTTGCATTTTTCAATATGTGTTACATCACCCTATCACGTATGGCAGATTGTTTTCACAATTACTGGCGGGGAAAAGTTGGTTAGCAGCGGAAAAACAACCGTGTCACCGGCCACCAACCAAGGTGTAGCATCGTTCCTGGTCACTGCAGATATGTCACCAAATGCACGCATGACTGCTTATTACGTCGCACACACACCAGCAGGCAAGTTCGAGTTCTGTTTGCTTTTCAAAAAGGTTTAGTCTGCGGCGCTAATAGCACGGATCTATCGGCAGCAACATCGAAAGCTGCGGCGTCTTGCGTATGAACCCAAGCTTATCACTTAAAAGTTTGTGAACCTTTGTAAATAAGAGGCAGACACAACAATGCAGGTGCTCAGCGTAGGTTTACGTTGTTTCATGCGCTGTTGTATTAGCAGTCATGTAAGACAAATACTTAAGGACATCCAAATGGTTGATGCTTAAATTCTATCTCCTGAACTCCTTGTCTCTTTCTTGCTGTAGGTTCGATCGATTAGTTGACGCAACTGAACTTAAATTTTAATCTTCAGGGGAAAGAAGACTTTTTGTTGAAATTATTTGCGTTGTGTGAGATCAATAAACGTTAGAAAGTCGTTGCGCTTTTCCGACAGTTGTCACAAAGGACACCCATGTGTTCGCAACTACTGTATTTGCTTTAAAGCATTTTTGTGGTCGACAAAATCGAGTTTTACACTAAGCCTTACAGTATAGGAATTTCTGCTGCTACTTACATTTGTTTGAAGCAGGCGACTAAGGTGCCTAATTACACTTCACAGCTTGTTGATATTATTTTCGTGTCTTCCAGTCTTGAAAAAGTTCTTGAATTACAATAAAAGATAAAAATTATAGTAAGCTGTTGAGTCACATTGTCTTTTGTATTAAGAACCTGGTGATCGAGTTGCAATGCACCCTTGCAGTGGCACAGGGTTATGACAAGCATCTTTGCGATAAAAGTTATGTGCTAACCTATCTATGAGAAGAATCAAAATCACTCGTTTTTCTGTAAAAAAATGTGGAATTTCAGGGAATATTTATCAATGTTGAGAATTTCCTGCAAAAGTTTGTTATTTGTTTATGTCCATTTTTTCTTTGCAGGAGTATCGTATATTGCGGCAGACTCCACTGTTCTTCGCGTGGTTAGTGTTTGCAATGGAATAGAACCAGAGCTGAACGTTGTTTTACAACGAGATCTTCTGCCATTTCCCGGTGAACAGGTGAATCTGTGAGATGATTAGATTTTCTTGCGTTTGATGAAGCAGCGTCGAGACTGGTGAAATGTTTGGTGATGCACCATGACGTAAGTGGAGCAGAAAAGCCTGCCCAGCCCAGAAATGCTGCATCACAAGCGAGTTTCTTTGTCTCCAGTAGTTGATATTTGTTTTTCTGGGTCAGCTGTGGTGTAGTCCAACTGACGCGAATGCCTGCTGTTCTACATTCTGCAGCTGAACATAGAAGTGCGCGGACAACCCTCGTCGTACATAGGCCTGACTGCAGTGGATGCTGCAGCTCTGTCGCTCAAAGAGGATTACTTTGACGAAGCGGAGAGCAAATCTATGTGCACAAGGTCCAACGCTTTCGCTGTTCTTCGTTCCTTCACCCCGGGATGCAGAGTTCCAAGCGCACCTGCTCCAGAGGCGGCGTTTGCGATCATAGGTTTGTCAAACGATTTTACTGCTGTGCTGCGTTTCCGCCGAGATTTCAATGGTCGCGGTTAAGACAAATTGGACTGCATTGGCCTTTATTACTAAGTAATTGAATTGGCTGCGATCGTGCTGGAAATAAAATTGAGAAAAACATACTTCGTTCAAGGAAGGTTGGCAAACGTTTGGAAAGCAAAAGACCTGCTGTTCTTTTGTTTAAACATGATAGAGTCAAATTCATGGAGAGGGCTTGTTATTCAGGTACCTACGCCATGTTGCAACCGTGTGCCACAGTTTTGAGTAAAAACTTTATTGTCTGTTTTTAAAAATCGATGATGATTCTTGTGGCTGAAGATTGCTTAGTTGAGAACGTTCTCTCCATGCATTCATTGAACCAGGGAGGACACTCGCCACGTCCGCAACCAGCGGCGTTGAGGGGGAAAGCACTGTGACTTGCAACGGGGAATCTACAGCAAAAAGACGAAAACGACGAGACCTGATGAACAACGACTTTTATCTCCTTGAAAAAGGTAAAATCACATGACCTGACGCCAAACCGCTTATCAAAAAAATCCACTAAATATAAGTTTTTGCGGAGCATAAACTGACCACAGGTGATTGCCTGATCCGTGTTGAAATCTCTCAGCTACTGTGTTTCAAGGCTTGTTGTGTTGTGCTCCTTGACGTCATGGAGTGTGCTTAACTGGACTTTTCTGGGCAACACACCATCCATCTTAACCCAACTGTGAACTTGTAGTAAATTCTATTGATACTTTGTATTTTCATCCATCCAGCTTCCCGTTTTACTGGCGACCAGTATGAATGCTGCGCAGTGGGTGCCAGTGACGTCAGTCATGTAATGACGTTCGACGATGCTGCGTCAGAGTGCCAGGAAAGGTCAAACACGGTCACCGTGAATGAGGCATGCCGAAGAGCGTTCTACGAATGTTGCGTTGAGGCTCAATGCCGCAGGAACAATCCAAACAACGTCAATGCTTGCAGGTAAGTGAGTCAGCGAGAATGTTTGTGCAAAGCACTGACCAGCGGCTCTTCCGTCGATTGCTCTGCGCCGCAGTCTATTCACGTGACGAGCACGAAGCAGCGAGAATCAATACCGTAAACAGGAGCACGTGTTGTGCAAGTTATGGGGCTGCGTGCATGCTGCTCGGCGAAGCGTCCGTGCTAGACCCCAAACTTAAACTTCGTTATTATTTGAACATTCTTTTGATTTTGTCGTGTTTCTTTCTTCTCCAGTACAGAAGTTTATTTCGATAAAATCCCTTTAATGCTGTATTCACGTAGGTTGCGTTTGCATTACTGTAGAGTGAATAACCGTCCTGATCAAAGAAGAGTGTCAGTCGGATTTACCAACGGGGCTACAAGCACATTCACTACAGTAGAGAGGACGTCTCAAATAGTCCGAAGGAATTTCGATCACACCTGGTTTGCTACGGATTTCCGACTGAGGTAACTATAAGTTGCTTTGAAACTTTACGTTTTGCAACTTATTCATCAGATCCCGGCTTAGCATGCGCAGTGTCCTTGTGAATGCAACTGCAGCAAGATATTTTTGTAACGCCATCAGATTTGTGTGTAAAATATTAATTGTCAGGACTGTAGCTTTTTTGTACTTATTTTGATCAAAGTTTTATTGTGTACGGGTTATGTGTTAAATTTTGACTAAGAGCCTAAAGGAACTTTATGGCTTGGCTGATTGATCTGTTTGGTTGTGACAACTGACCAGCAAAAAACGTCACTGGTACTCACAAGGTCCTTGTCAAGGTATCGTAAGTTTGTATTGATTCATCATAAGTTAATTAATTTATCTTGTTTTTTTACATCTAGTTACCAACAAACATGGCTTGACTTACACCCAGCTGCGCAAAAACGGACTTCTTTTTAATTCCAAACTTTTTTGTCCTATCGCGCAGATCTTCTGCTTGGATCACGTTGAACAACAATTCGAGACCACGCGTTCCAGCCCTGCCCGATAGTGTAACTTCGTGGTCGGTCGGAATGTTCAGCCTTTCACCGGTGAGTTGGTTGAAAACCTACTTGTGTGGCATTGAACAGCACTGAATGTTCTGCAAAGACGTGGAATTGAAAAATCAGTTTCGTTTTGCAAACATTCATTAAAACATCAAACCCAGCTGAAATATAAGCGAGAAACGTTTTCACGACAAGTATTTTGATGAGCAGTAAATGTCGTAAAACAACATTGGCAGTAAGCATCGGGTTGATAACCTCTCAGGAACTTGTTATTCCTCCTCGTGTATACAAGGCTACTACTTGTTTACCGCAGGAACATGGACTCTGTGTACTGGAACCTTTTTCTTTTGCCGTCGAGCACTCGCTCTTCGTTGAGGTTCGTATTCCTTCCGGTGACATCATTAGAGGAACTCAAGTTTCCGTTGAAGCCACTGTGTTCAACTTCGTTGAGCAGCGGATCCAAGTAGGTCGACAGCTGAGGCTTTATTTTCAGCAGAGCGCTTTACGTTTCTTTTTCCTTGGAGAACGTGTTTTGTATTATTTCACTGCACTGTTTCGTTGCAGCCCGATTCGAATGTATCGAAGAGTTGCTGCTTTGTAATCTGTTGTTTGTTTGTAATGTTCGTTTTTCAAGTTTTTGCATCGTTTCCCAAGGTGGGATTTTTGCTTATTATTCTTCCTTTGGTAATTAGATCTTTTACAGATGATACACATGGAAAGATTGCTCTTTTCAAATCTCATAATTTAAATACCGGTCTAAGTATACGTAAAGTTACATGAAATCGATTCCTGTTAAAAAATTTGCTTATTGATTCGACTGTGTGGCTTTTTCCGGGACTAATTAAATCAAAAACTACTTAAAAAGTGCTACGTCGGTTTTCGCTCTTCGTGTTGCTGCGTAAGTGTTCGATGTAAAAAAGATTAGCCCCTGCCATAGTTACAAAGAAGAAGGCTTGACAACTTCTGTTGCTCCTTCTGAATATAACAATCGTGTCTCTTTCTGCATCTGGAACAGTTTACCTTGTCCATCAATTTTCACTCGCTAGCAAACTTGACAATCTGCTGCATTCAAATCAGCGGCGTCATCAAGCATCAGCGATGTTGTTTCACTATCCCACTTACTGGGTTCATTTTTAGGCGACACTAGACCTGGAATCCGCGGAAAACCTGTGCGACGCTGGACGAGCTGCCAACAATGTTGTCCTAACTCTGAACCCTTCCTTTATGGGAACACCCGGCACTGCACTGGCCAGGTTCACCATCATTCCTTTGGTACATGGAGAATACAAGATCAAGGTATTAGAGCAAGTTACCTTGTTTGCATATCTTTATGGGAATGCGAAATTATATTCTCAAGGAAGGTGGCAACAAATCCTTTCATTGTTTTGTAATCAAACAACGGTGTGAACGAAAGTGTTTTCCGGATGCCAGCGGCAACAATTTCTTTACAGAAAAACATCACCGGANTCTGCTAATGCGTTTCAAGATTCTACGTCGTCCTGCGGTCANGAGCGTTTGCGTTTGAATTGCAGCAAGTTCTGCGCTTCACGTGACAACCTTGTTCCAAGGCTTAGACCCAAAACGCATAAAGGGAATATTAGTATTTCCAAGTGGTTTGGTGGTTAAGACCCTTTTGTAAAGGCACTTTAAGGAAAAGCGTCATTGAGATCTTACACAGCATTAGAAAATAAAACTTTTCTGTATTTGCGTGTCCCTTGGCTACATGGCCTCCTTGAAAACCATTGCGTTTATAACAAAAATGATAAAGCTAAGCTCACTCTTTAGGGATTCCAATTATGATGGATTCTTTCAAAGTTTTGTAAATAAAACACCATTTTTCATTTTAACAATTGATGTTGGTTTGTTGACTAACTTTTATTTAAGGCAATATTAAAGACCGTGGCATTACGTAGTGACTGCGCATGTGACCAGGAACTGTGGAATAAGCAAATAGTTACAAACGATCCTGTCGTAAAACCTTCTAAACCTCAACTGCGGAGTGAAAGAAACTTAGACATGAGTAGCAGGTTATCTAATCCTAGATTTGCGGAGGGCCAGTAAAAAACAGAACGTCCAAAATGCATCCATTTCGTAAGTTTTCACTAAAACGGAAAGTGAGTTGCAAAAAAGCAATCAAATAATTTTAAACCGGAAATTACAAAACACATCAGCGTTACCATGCTCACCGCATGTTTTTTCTTCTTATTCCGTGCATTTCACGAAATCAGCCAAACAAACAAATTCAACTGTCCGTTGAACCAGCATATTCAGCGCCCCCCTCTATAGCCAGGTTTTTACCTTGCAAAGTAGAGTGGCCGACCCCAATATGACGTCATGTTCTTAATGCTGAAAAGATACAAAATGGCGTCAATCCAAGGAACGCGACGGTTATTTGGGCGTACATTTGCACAAACTCGCTCCATGACCCGCTACTGTATATAAGCACTTTCCATGTTTCAAATTTATACACTTCCGGCAATGCCGATTTTTATAGGTGCTTAACAATACAGTCATAAATGTCTATATTACGTGCAGCAGTTTTTAGTAACATTGCTTTGGTGGTAGTATCGCTAAGTACAAGTAAATGTTTTTCTGGCCAGGTTAACATGCGAGCAGGATTCCTAAACAGTGCCAAACCAGCAAGAGTGGAAAAAGTCGTTAAGGTGATCAAAGTTGTTCCTGAAGGACATGCCCAACAGAGCGTGCAGTGGATTTTGGTGGATAATCGTCCAAGTCGGGGGAGAAGAAGACAGGCTGCTGCTGGCAACCGCAAAAAGAAAGTCGTAAAACTCTCTCTTCCTTCCAACGCGATTCCTGGAACAGAAATGGTAAAGATGAAGTTTGTCATAAACTTATTAACTTGGTTGCGGGTTTTATGTCGCTCGGTCGAAGTTTGGATGAAGAGCACTTGCGAGCAGCAGAACAGTGAATCGAAATCATAACAGGAGTTCTGGAACAATTCGCGTTTTATTTACTTTTACGTGATTATTAATTTAAGGCTTCCCTTCGTCTGCATCACATTGGTTCAGCCGCTTTGCACGAAGCTCGAAGAAAGGATCCCGACGACAATACAATTGCCCCTCACATCTACGCACTTCAAACCACGATCGGAAAGTAAGATCACCCAAATGGTTACAGACGACTCGTAGTGAACTTGTTTAATGAAAGGATTTTTGTTGTGGTATTTAGCAAATAAATGTTAAAATGTTGTTTTATTTCCAAATCATGATGGACCGAGTTTGGCTGCGAGGTTTTTGCTCCTGATGATGAAATTGCATTTTTTGACGACAGGAGTGAAAAAAAACTGAGCGGAAGTTGAAAGTTGTTTTCTTCACCGGAACCTTCTACAAAATCCAATGCCATTAAAAATACGCGTTCACAGCTTTAGTTAGAAATTGAACAAAAATGTAGCATTTTCATCATTTCGTTTGTTTTCATACTTACATATTATGAAGCCATATTTAAACAGTCGAAAATTCTCACAGTTCGTGATTTTCAGGTTAAAATATCTGCAAAATCTCAGGCAACTGACTCCATCGCTGACAGATGAACTTGTGTCAAAGGCCCAAAGCGCATACAATGGAATACTATCCTTTGTTCGCGACTTAAACCCTCGTCGTTCTTCCGCTCCAGGTGAGTAAATTATTTCGCATTTTTGATTTTATATATTCGAACGTGTTGTTCACCGCTTGTTCAATGATGAGTAGAAAAAATGGCTCATTTTATATAGTTTTGAAAGTTTAAATTTGTTGCAAAGTTCACGAATAGATTTTTTCAATTTGCGTCTTCTACATTTTTGCAGCTTCAGATTCCACAACTCCGTTGTTTGGCATCACTTACTCTCCAACATCTGTTTCCAGACCTGACCTGTGGCTCACTAGCGTCACAGTGCGGTTGATGGTTGAATCCGCGGAGCTGATTGAACCGGATAGCGTGAGTTTTTAGTTTTTGCAGAGGCAGAAACTTTTATAAACCCTGAAGTTAGGCGTAAAGTGGAACCGTAGGTCTGCTTATAATCTACGTAAAAGCGTTAACTACGTGTACTTGCTCTAATCATACTCTACAAAGTTTTCTGTATTTGACAATGAATTTCCACTTGGACCACGAGTAACATCGTTTCACTTATCAGAGGATACTACAAGGAGCTTTGCGGTGGGTTTTGTCGCACCAAGTTGGGAAAAGAGGAGTGGCAAATGGACATTTTTCCGAATCATCCACCATCACAAGTGCACGTCAGAGAAGAATGGCTTGCCGGGGATTAAGGTTAGGAATGGTTTCGAATTTAGAAATCTCTTTCTAGCTTTTCCACAGCCATCTTTTATGCAAGTTGCACTGCAAAGTAATTGATATTGTGTAGAACTTTCCAGGCAGCATTTTAAAAAACTTATTGCAGCACGACTTGTTCTGCAAATATTTCCTTAGTTTTCTCTGACCGGTTCGTGTTTTACAATTTTTAGCGTTAATTTGGAAGAGTGCCATAGTCAAAAACACTTTCTGTTCAATCGAAAAATAAACGTTTGTTTCTCACTGAGGCAGAAATATTTTACGGCCAATGCATGACAATCAGTGACGGATCGAAAATGCTCCATGTTTCTTGAACTGTATTTGTGAAAATGCGAGTCTCTGCACGAGTTGATTCCATTGAATATTTTTTAGGGTTGCCAGGCAACGAAAAAGATGCAAAGTACGTCGCAACGCGGACAGGATCAGTCTACGACTTCCGCAATTTACAACGAACCGGGATCGCAAGGTACCTTGCTTTGTTGCGAAACAATCAATGAGTAGCAACAATAATGTTTTTTGTCCCTGTCGCAACGATGAACTTGCAAAGTAAATGTGAGTCAAGTTAAGTTAAAAGCATGAAGAAGTAGATAGCCATGAATCACATGAATCTGAAAAGCGACTGATCTTGGAACTTCCCTCTGTGTCTTTGTAAAGAAACGTGTGAAAAAACCTAAAGTGATTAGTTCGTATATCGTTTGGGGTGAAGCAGAAGTTGAAACGATTTGATTGCAATGGCTGTGATTTTAGATTTGCACTTTCGGCTGTGGCACTTTTGTGATGGCGCTTGTGCCTGATGGTTGGCGGGCTTGACAAATATTTTGATAAAAATTTCTGAAAAGCTCTTATTGACAAAAACAGTTTGATGTATAATCTCGCGAAGACCTGTCATTGCCGTATGACAAAAGGCACCTTTATCTCCACAGATATATCGCACAGCATTGGTCGCCTCTGAAATCGACGTAATTTTGGAAGCCGCGGATGCGTGGGAAGGAGGGAGGAAGCGGGCAGTCGATGCAGAGACAGGAACGAGGTGCGGAGTCTTTTGAGAGACATCGTGCGATCTTGGTTCAGGCTTCAGATCTGCAACAATCGATTTTACAAAACAACAAAACGGAGACGTTTGGGTTTTGCCCAGTTGAACGTTTGTAGCTGCATCTCATTCCAGCTGGTGTTTTTATTCACCAACAATTGGGGATGTTACGAAATGAGGCCTGGATTTTTCTCGACCGGCAGTTAATCTTAAGGTTTCCATGTTTGTTGTTGATTGTGTCAACTGTCAACTGTCTGCCCGCTTAGTATTTGCGCACGTGATGCCTTCAACCCCCCAAACCAGTTTTGTTTGGTTTCTTGTTTTATTCAAAGAAGCTTCTTGTTTTGACAGAGATGACAATCGTCTGGCAAGTATCGACACTAAAATGCTGAAGAACGCACTGAGACGAGCTGTCGTATTTGTTGGAAAACAAATAATTCGAGTAAGTTTCCTGCACCTGCATGTTTTGCCACAATTTTAATGAGCACTAACTTCGAACCAAGGTGGCCGAAGCTGTGAGTGGGTAAAAGCTTGGAGGGGCTGTATGTGATTTTGCCCTTGCCTTAACTCATAACATTGTGCTTTTGCCTTAAAGATCAGAAACACAGAAGCAAGTCCGATAACTCTTACTGCATCTGCGCGGTTCCTATACATGGCAAGAGGAAATAAAGCCCGGGCCCTTTCACCGCTCAAGAGAGCAATTTTGCCTTTCAAAAGAGTAAGAAATGACGCGGACATGGCTGCTTGGTGGATCCAGGTTTGTGAAACAGCGTCTGTCTTATAATTAGTTTATTTGTTGTTTTTTTTCTGAACCTACAGGACTCGAAATTCAAGGTACTGTTGTCATTGCAGTAAAATTATCACTGACACTCACACTTAAAGAAGTTTTGTACATAACCTTTATAGACACGCAGCTTGCCCAGAACAATAAAGCAAGTAATAAGCGAATGCACGAGGAACTAACACGTAGACATTTTTCAGGTTGAAGGAACATTTCAAGAACTACCCAATCCCAGGTCGATTTTGTATGAGCTCTTTCCTGAACATTAATGCAGTTGAACGCAGAAGCTCATAAAACTTAATTTAAGCAATACGATTTGATAAGTTATGCAAATAGGTTGATTGTCTTCATTCCAATGTTAACAACCTTTTTCTGTGCGGAACAGTCCAAAGTCACAATCATTTGACAATTGCGATAATCTACTAGAAGCATTTAGAACCAGTTGTATTTTCTTCTTCAAAAAATGAATTTTTTATCATGACAATTTTTGCGCATTGTGCTTCCGTCGAAAAAAATTACGAAATAATGGTGACTACGAAGAAATAAAGATTGTTAGTGAATAAAGTCCTTGAACAGATTCCACGGAGAAGTACATGTGCTTTCTTGCAGTGAACGTGAAGTGTGCACATACGTTGCTGTTGTTGAGGATGGTGTCTGCTGTTGCTTAAAACAACATGTTTATGTTAAACTTGTTTTTCAGTCTCGTAGAACGACTGATTTGAGTTCTTTGACCAAAACGCAAAGATTGCAAGAGGAGTCGGCAACGGTTGAGGCAACCGCATACCAACTGCACAGGCTAATGCTGAGAGGTTAATGCTTTTTCTTACAGTTGTTTGCTAAGGAAACAGCTTTCTTAGTGATCAAACTGCCTTTGTACAGACGGTTTCTGAAACGAAAAATAGAAAAATAAATATTTCATGTGTTTGTCAGAGAGAAAACGAACGATGTTTCCGCAGGTCTTGAAGGCGAGAACTACGCCAACTGGCTGCTGCGAAACAGAAAGCCAACTGGCCGCTGGGTGTCATTACGTGACAGTGTTGCAGCGATGCAAGCTTTGAGCGAATTTGCTCGAAGATCCACCCCTCACAGTCGATCTGCAAGATCTCTGCAGTTGCAGGTGAGAAAAGAATGTGAACCCATGTGTGAAAATATGGCAACACTCATAAATTATCGACCTTCGTTGCAGAAAATAGCTTTGCGACGTTTTTCGTTTTCTTTACTGTCACACGCATTCCAACCTGGTCAACTATTTTCAGATAGACGACCCGTTCGGCTCCCCCCCCCGGCTAATCGCGCCGGCCGACGTGGCTTCGCAGCAGTCCCGGGCGAGCCAGGCGGCGATTTCTGTGCGGAACAATGCCGTCTCACTGACGCATTTCGGGACTGGGCAAGCTTGGATTGAGGTGGGCCTTTCGGCAAGCTTCAAGTAACCTGCGATTGATAATGATGCACCAACTAATGCCCGATTACTGGGATAATTTATAAAAGATACTTCGCTCTTCTACTGACAAGGCGTCGTCTGTTCATTCTGCTTTCACATTTTCAAATTTGTTAAATACTTCTGACAGCGCAAATACTGTTATTCAATAAGTTGGTATTTTCTCAACACTTGACGTTGCTTCAGCTTGAAGTGAACTACAACGTGGCGAAACGGTCCAGAAGAAGTGGCTTCCCTTCCCCCCCTTCTCCAGCAACATTCGTTGCCGGAAGAAGCGCGACAACTGCGCAAGTGGTTCAGGAAGAACAGGGATGTCCATACGCGGTGTCTGTAGAAGTCAGGGCTGGATCGCCTTTTGGAAGATGTGAGTAGAAACTAGTTTATCACTGAAAAAACATTTCGTGAAAGCAAAAGTGTTAATTTTTTTTACATAAAAGTGCTGTTCGTTGAATCAAGGACATCTGAAATTTTTGTAGAAACGCGAAATTCTTTGTACTCGTATGACGTCTAGACTACACACATCTATGCGTACATGTGCGAAAGTTTATCTTTGCTGAAGAGCTTTTGGTTTTTACCAAACAAACAAACTTCGAGTTTCTTCGACGCCGAACAAATCCAGTTCGAGAACAGAACTGAAAGTGCTGCTGTAGTTTGAGCAAAGCTACCNAATTCTCAAAATACCTTNAAATATTCGATAGCTACTGCATAACTGCCCTTTTCAGTGTGTGTCTACAACACCGACATAAATATTCACATCATTATGTTGTGTTTTAAATTACCAGTGTCTTGCGTGACCCACTCTATTGATGTCTTGTCTGAAGTTGCAGTAACTCGCTCGTCACGGGTGAGTAGTTCCATTTACGAAGTCCACCTGTCCGTCACAAACGGCACCGGTCTGACCAGCGATGAGAGCGAGGACCAGACCTACGTTGTGGACTTCGGACTCCACTCGAACTACCAACCGTTTGAAAAAGACCTGGAACAGGTATTTTGGTTCTAATTACTTTCCTAAAGTCTGATGCGATAAGAAACACGTAAAAAATACTTGCTTGCAACGACAAAATCCATTTGACCTGATTCAAGAAAAATATTTGTGTTTGGACTAACGCTTTTAGCTTCATAAGTGTTTCAGTTACCACTAAATTCTAAAACCTGTTATGTTATCTTGTCATACATTGATTGAAAGTATCATTTTATTTTTTCTATGCATAAGTTTTGCTGGCGGCTTGTTGATATGGTGCTGCTTAAAAAAAATAAAACAAACACAGAAACAAATTTCGTCAAGTTTTAGAGGGGGTGATCAAAACCAAGAGATTAACAGATTGGATCCGTTGAAATAAAGCCAAGTTCCAACATTAAACCGCTCGTTGAGCAAATCTTTTTTCCTGATGCACTGCTGTCATGTGCCAGGCGCAGAAACTCCATTCGGTGTGAAAAAAATGCACGTTGTTGCGCTTTGGCGTTTAAATCAAGCTGTTGCTTTGACCATTAAATCTAGCTGATGTAATGATTTCTGATTTTCGATTAGTAGTTTGTTAATTTCAGTTTATTACTAATTTAAAATTTGAACTGAGTTCGGTAAAAATATGAGAATTGCATTTTCCTGACCCCCGGCTGATGATGATATTATCGAAAATCCAAAAACCAACATTTATATCCGCAGGTGTTGACCCAAGTTCATTCTTTGCGCATAGAATGAAGTCTTTGAGTGAATGCCAATTGCCAAAATAAAAATCACAAATTGCCAAATTGAAACCAAATTTATTTGTTCTTGTTGTAGCTGTCCAACAATGTTGAGCGTGCAGTGGACCATTACCGGCTCAGCAATCGCGCCCTCCTTCTTTACATGAACGGAGACAAAAGGATTGCGTTCAGGTTGAAAGGGCGAGATACGAGCAATGCTCATCCGATACCAATCCACGTATATCCAGCTGCTTTCCCAGGTAATAAGACGCTGGTTGCGTTTCCTGGTTAAACAAGCATCAGTTTTCGTTTGAGCTGAGCTGATGTTACATTTTGTGCGAATTTATACAATAATAAACAAAAAATCATGCATCATAGATTGAAATGAAATCAGGTTGGGCTCTTTGTCCAAAATAACCACTCACATTTTATGAAAAACGCGGTATAAGATCAAACCGTTGAACCATGCAATAAATGGAAGGCGCGGCATGCAAAAACGGATCACAATTTCTGTATGTCTGCTGCAAATCACTGAATCTTGGGTTCACATTTCTTTTTTCTCTTAAAATGCTTGGAAACATACATTTCCATTCACCTGTTGTTCTTTGCTGCTGTTGTTTTAAAAAGCGAAACCAAAACTTACTGAAATTTGATGGAGAATGTCTGTTGTGCCTTTTTCGTTGAAATGGTAATGTAAGCTTGTTCCAAATTTGCAAATGAAAGTCAGTTTAACTGAATTGCAAGCATATGTTATGTTGAAGGAAATGAAAAGAAAAAGCAACAATATTTTACTTCGCCAAACAAGTTGTGCTTATTTATTAACTATTCATCAGCTAAATTGACTTAAACCTTCCAGCAAGTTTAAAATGAAGAGAAATTGATAAAACTTTTATATGTTTCAAGTAACCCGGAACATGTATCATTTCCAGAAAAAATGCTCATCACAAACAACTGTTTCGAAAATCAGTAGTTAGGCATGTTGCCAAACACTTACGTCAGCGCATTTGTTGACACTGGAACGGCTTTATTGCTTTATATATGTGTTTTATATCAAAGTCGGTTTTATCGCCAAACACATGTTCGCTCGTAACATGAAAAAATGTAATGTTTTCGCCTTTTGTCGATAAGGTCCGTGTCTCGTTGGTATGGACCGGTCATCCAGTGGAAGAGTTGAGCAAAGATGCAGGGGAGAAGGCGATGATAAAATGCGTCGTTCGTGACATCGTTTGTCAAAGATGACGTCATCGGTTGTTTGGGCGTAAGCAGTGACGTCACGATTTATGCAAAAACCAAATGTCTTCCACCGTTGACAGAGCGCCGCTGCACCTCCCACTACAACGTCAGAGAACGACGTCGTCTTCCAACTCTTTGCTCTTCCAATGACGTGACAGCTCTGACATCATCAGACGTTTGCGCATGCGCAGCAGGAGAAGTTTGTCCAAATATAGTGAGAAAGTCTGTGTCCGCGGCTACCACGCTGGAAATGAGAATGGAGAACACGTGCGACCAGAATACAACCTATGGTGCGTTTTTTTTATGTTTCTTCATTTAATTATATTTTGGCCCATATTAAAACGTTGTGGCCAAACTTGAAATCATCGAGAACGTTAGAAAGCTGCTATTTCTATACCTGCATTTGGAAAATGGTGGTGTCTTCATCAATGGACACTAGGCATAGATTTGTCGCCTTACTTGAAACGATGTGAATGCACTGAAATTTACAGTAGGTTAACATGCGTTGGCAGACAGGTGTGATTTGTTTTGCTAAACCTCACTTTCGAATTGAAAAGCGTTGGGAGTAAAACAAAAAACTGACGATTCTTAATTTGCGTTGATTTCTTGCACTGTTTGCAGTTTACAAAGTTCTCATCTTGAGTAAGTCTGACGAGAGTGAAGACTGGGTTGTGTTCACTGGAAAAATCCGAACTGTCTACAAAAACAAAGGATTAACCGACATGAAAGCAGATCTAAACCACACCTTCTGGTTGAAAGCAGCTTGTTATCCTCAAGACCTGTCCATTGGTCGAGATTATTTGATGATGGGCTCAACTGTCATTCAAGGGAACGACGGGTAAAGAGGCTAACTCTGTTGCGCAAATAGGTTTGATGTGAATTTAGAACTTGACACTTTACTGTAAAACTACACTTTAACCAAATGTAGAAATATTTTTGCTTAAAGTTCTGCTGAGAATAGGGCAAGATTTTGGTGGGGAAAAGTTATACCCACGTAAATTAGAAAAATTTTCCTGTTNGACAAGGATAACAAATGTTGAAATTTTACGGAGCAATCTTTTAAGTGCAGTGTTCTCACGATTTTGAAACAACGTTATTAGCANGTTTTTTAAGGTGTTTTAGGGACCCGATTCGGGTTCCTAGGATNAGAGAAAATTATCATCGGGTCTTTAGAATCAGAGAAATCGGTTCCCTACAGGTCCACACCGGGTACCTAACATTTTCCTTGAGAAAAACTGCTCTTAGGTAAACAAAATAAAGACCTACTCAACTAGTTTGGCAAATTTCAACTCTGAGTGAATCAACGCCATTCTTAACATGAAGACGCAAAAGCAAATTTTTCATTTCTTATGTTTTCATATTCGCTGCAAAAGAGGAAAACTGATCTACACAAAGTTTCAACATCATAGGAGTGTTAGAGCATAAGTAAAAAATCCAGTATTTAGATAATTATTGAAGAATGTTTGGAAATCTCTGTTGAACAATTTCATTACTGAGCTGCTATTGATTAAAACACTTGATTTCTAATGCGAAAGTGGCATAAAAACTGTGTTCTCAATAACACTGTTACGGAAAATCGTTCTTAAGTAACAAAAACCCTTATTATTACCAGTCGACTGCAATCAACTACAGTTTTCGCTCTTGTAACTGATTGTTCTGAAAACTTAAAACTGAAGGCTGCGCATTTAGGGCGGAAAAACCTGTATACTTCAGGTTTGTCAAGCGGCCAAGCCACACGTGCAAAAGACATGTATTGTACAGGAGTGTGTTTGTAAGCCTTTGTTGCTATCTGAAGTGCAGATTAGTTCGCGGAATTTGCAGAGAACCAGCAGTCGCAATCCCCTGCCCTGGATGGCAGACTTGGACGGTATTCTTACTTGTCGATTGGTGCGTGTGTTTCTGTCACCAATGCTTTTCAATCACAGCTCGTTGCCATTTAGTCCTAATTTTTATTAATTCGTCTTTTGCTTTTGTCTGTTACAGGACCTACAAACACTTGCTTGATTCCAAGACCACCGTGGAATGGTGGCCATCACGTGACTGTGCCGGGTTCAACAATGAACAAACATCAAACATTTGCCGGAGACTTGGAATATACGACTATTCGATGCTCACCACAGGAAGGTGCCGTTCTTGAAACTGAAACAGCTGCAATATTTGCACTTCATCCTCCTTTCCTGATTGAGCAAAGGCACGTTGTCTCATGCAAAGACACCTGAAGAAATCTTTGACACTTTGCGATGATAAGACGATCTTTCTCAACATTTTTGGTTCATGGCATTATTGGAGTTGTTGCAGTTAAAGCAGCGTTGCCAAACATTGCGACGATGTGTCTCACGTTGGATGTTGAAATAAGTTTCAGAACACTTGTTTACGAATGCTTCTCGATCGACAAATTGTGCTTAACGCGAATTAGAGGTTAGATTGGGGAGTTGTTCACTAAGGATTATTTGAGGATGGCCGACCCCACCACGCAAGTTGGAAAGTTTCGACAACTTCTACAGTATTGTTGTCCTGCTGTTCTTGACCAAAACCTGTTGTTGCGCTTTTTTAAGTCTCAAAGCTGCTGCTAAAAGAAATGTAGAAATCTAAAAAACGCAAACAGAAGCATCCTTGACAGGTTCCATCATTCAATTTCTTTTAACGAAAATCTTCCCCCAGTCTTTAAACGTCATAAAGGCCTGGACTCGCTCAAAGCACATCTTGCGTTTTCATTCTTGATCGCGACTATTCATATATAGGTACGTGAACCTGTGCAGAATAAATTCTTTGTGCTTTTTCAAACACGCTCACTCACATACATCGCTCTTGGGTTTGTGCGAATTGTCAAAAACTTTCTTTGAAAGCAAAACTCCAATATGTAGTTTTGTACAGAAAGTCTCTTGGCTGTGAGTTGATTGTCGTCCTGTTTGTCGCCATTTGTTTAACGCTTTGCATCGTTGATGAAAGTCAAATATTTACTATGAAAATTTGTGCAAATGCGTCAGGTGGGCCAATTGCTATTTATCATTTGTGTAACTCTCAATAACTTCAGTAACTACATCCGAAACGTGCGTTTGCCATTGTAAAATGTGCAAAAAAAGTTTGGAATTTGGGCGCTCTTGAGTTTAGCTAACATTTTTCCGTAAGTCAGCTTTGCTTACGAAACATTTTTATCTACTTGTTACTGAGGCACCCGAGTGCAAAGTTCTTCCGTTTACTTTGCCATTTCCAAACAGGTTTTTACAAATAGGGGAACACAGCTTTCGAACTGGTAGATAGCACAAAAATTTACCCTTTGTGATGCCAGCCATTCGTGACCTATAGTTGCAAACAGGTTTACCTGGCAAAGTTAAACAAGCAACCTTCCCAGGTGACCTACTTACAAGGGTCAGGACTTTGTAAACCATACAGGATAAAACAAAATCTGTGATAAAATCATTAAACGAAACCGATTTAAAGCAGTGCTTATAGTAACAAAGCCGACACTGACCAAAGAGTTGTGATCAAAAATTGTTTTGTGTCTAGAAGCTATTTGTTTCTTGCGAGTGAAGCGTAAATTAAACAATAAATTTATTTACATTTTGTTGTCTTTACCTTGCATTTATTTGTGACCGGTTAGACCGGGGGCTTCACAACCTGCGGCATTCGATAAAAGTTTGTGCGACCATGCATATGGAATTTAAAATGTAAGATTTGGCGACCATGCATTGATGAAAACTCTGTCTACTGCAGCGGTTATTAACCTTAATATGCACTCGTACCCCCTGACCTTTCATCAAATTTTCTCGTACCCCTTGTCTGAAATCAAGTAATTGACAGTAACATGGTTTCATCGCAACGAATATA
>JGI24158J21664_10002930_pt1 | contig 21118 bp, 10 predicted proteins | sample Ectturendosymbi3_FD_21664 | JGI IMG/M metagenome (IMG submission 21664)
ATGCCAATGATTCGTTTGAGGAGTGGGGGGTGGCACCATCCTGCTGGAACCACTGGAGGACCCTGACGACCCCTCTCCGTCGACCAAGTGCTGTCCAAAACCGCTCGTTGTGGTCCTCGAACCAGAATGGTCCAAGGCAGTGCACTTCACAGAGTGTAATGGCCTTTGCAGACAGTGCTCAGGGGGTGTGCTACCCCAGAAGATGTTGTTCTTAGAGTTCACGTGACCTGACAACAGAAAATGTGCCCCGTCCGAAAACCAGACATTGTCAAGAGAGAGATTTGTCCGTTCTTTGAATTGCAATTGAGCTGCATGGATAGACTTCTGCCGAAAATATGCATCAAATATATATATCTTTTGCTCAGTAGTCCATGGCATCTCCAAGGTCAAATTTGGTAGACTCTTAGAACATTAATTCTACTTGGTAAATCTGAAATATAAAAAGAATTGGTTAATTATTTCAAGAGTTATTCAAGTTTAGGTGATGACCGTTTTTTTTTTGTCACCCTGTAGAACGTTGACAATGGCATTAAAATATATTTATTTCCAACTGAGAAACGTGATCTGGACACAATTAACCATTCAAGCAAAATGGCCACATCTCACAGTCAAAAGTGCTTTCCTGCCTACCCGCAAACAAATAAAAGGGTTCTTTCGTGTCATCGACGTTTCAAGCAGTTGAACAATGAAAGTTTTACGGCAGCGTAACAAGGATTCCCCCCTTCCCAGACGAAGTTATGGTCTGGACTCCAATTGTTGTTGAAAGGATCAGTTTTTTTCTGATACGAACATTACATCTATTACTCACTGAACACAATTCGTGCAGATCCAGCGTTTTCGACCTCCGGAAAACCAGACAGTAAAACCAGGCATGTGCATGCATGACGCAATCTTGGCGACGTGTTAACGCACTTCATTGCACTTGGTCACACTTTCGTGACAAAAGCATCACGAATTTTCTGGAAAGTCTACACATTCCTATGTCGGGCTTTTGACGCAGAGATGACCTCATTTTTCCAGTTATTCAGATCAGAGAGGAAGGAAGGATTTAGGAATGACTTCAAATGTTCCGCGCGATTAGTCTGCGCAAAGAACAAAACTGGTTAACAGTGTCTCACTGACCCTAGATCAACGAATTGAGGAAATACTGTTGAAAGTAACATATGGCAGGAAATGGTCTATTAATTTGTTGTAACTTGAGTCATAGGCGTCTTTTAATCCATCTGGATAAAAGCGTTTGCCAATTGCTGTCAAAATGGCAGAAGTCACCTTCGAAACCTACGACTCACGCAGTCACAATGACGCTATACGTGACGCAAAACTACTTCTATTTGAATATTTGTTTAGGGCTTATTTTCGCTTCGCGCCTTCACGCCAGAACCTTTCTCACATTGCTTGCATTGTTGCAAGAGGCTCGAGCTCAACTGACCAATCAACAGCAGTGTTCAATTGAGCATGAAATATTTTCATTCCAATTACCGCGTGAGCTGCGAAAACAAGTCGCAGTTGATGAAAATGCGAAAGTTTGGAGAATGATTATGCAAAAAACAAGCTCCTACATTTTCTATGCTTGAACATCTTTCCATCTGGCATTTGGTTATTGAAATACGTAATTTATATGTTGAGGTGAAACAAGGACATCGGCTGCCGAAATTTAGGTTGTCCAGTCGTGTTTTTGCTTTCATTTCCATGTTACTACGAAGTTTACCAAGAAACGTAAAATGTACGTTTTTGAAAACTTCAGCAAAAACGTTGACAGTGATATTTTGCAATAACTTGGACATGATAAAGAGTTTTGTATGTGACGCAACTACGAACGGCGAAAATAGTAAAAAAGTAAGAGATGAATGACGACAGACGATTCAAAGCGATACAAAGCAGACTGGAAGTTTTCGCGTAGACGTAAGAGTGAATAACGTCAATGGAAAAGAATGATGAAGTGCTTAATACTTGACAGGCGTTTCATGAACTTCCACTACATACAACCTGCCGACCAAAGGCATTTGGTGTCTGAATGTGCATGTTTGTGAGTTGCATAAAGAACGCCATCGTGTAGTAAATCAGGGCATAATGTTCAAGTTGCATTTGACCAACTGACCTGGACAAAAGAGTAAAGGAATGGTTTAATAAAGCTTTTTCTTATTTCTTTTGAGTTCATGCTACAAAAGAAACTGCACACTTATAAAACCTAGACTTAAACGAAATCACAAATCTTTCTGCATCCTGTACATTGGCATAGAAGCTTCATGTGCAAAAGCAACGTCTATCAAAATCGATGTTTAGTAAGAAATCAAAAGGTTATCTTGCGAAGGAAGTAGCTTACCTTATAAGGGAATGACACAACTTTACTCGTGAATCGTGTTTATGAAAGCAATACCGAAATCTTTACTGATGCCGAAAAAGTTTTAGCTTTAACACTTTTTTACAAACAAATATAATTTATATTTACTATCCTAAGCCACCAGTAAGCAAATTCCACATGGCGGATAGATTCCGCATAAAAGTCATGTCGAAAGTGTGAAGTGCTACGAATTTCATATCATCCCGTTTTTGTCGGCGAGTGCGTGATTCTTAATTCAATCGCCGCTGATCGGACATAAAGACACGGACGAGAAATGAGTGGGCGTATTTGATAGCTTTGACCAACCCATCTTTTTGTTTGGAAATGAAGGATAGCTGGAGTAACATTCGCGCGTATCTGGTCAATGTGCCGAGCACTTAATTAAACGCGCGCGACCAAAACACATGCTAATCAATACGTAGAAGAGACCTCACCCACCTCAGAGGCCTTGTTAGTCGAGCCTGTCGACAGCAGCCTTGAATGAAATTAAGGAGCAGTGCTTTCAAAACGATTTTAATGTCGTAAGCGCATGCGCGCTCCTTTGGATTTTTGTCATACATGGTCAATTGGAAGGCGTTTCTGCCTGCGACATGTTGATTGACATTACTTACCAATCGTCATAAGATTTCATTTTAGCTGAATCGCACACAGAATTACAAAAAATGCCACGAAAGTATTTTTTTCCGATCTATGGACTCATGGAGTTTGCGGCAACGTTTCCAAGTACAATAGATGGGCGTTAGACCTTACCGCTGACTTTGGCTGCGTTTAAAAATGCGTTGCTCTTCAATTTTGACGTGTGAATAATCCTGTGCCGATGTTTGTTCATTAATGGTGGTGTCGCTTTACCATATTTGTAGGTTGTAGAAAAATTTAGCACCACACTTTCGGAAATATTCACCAGCAGATGCCAACATGTTAACGTACGTTAGCTATTCTTGTAGTGACAGCTGTTCGCTTTTCTATTTGTAGCAAAGTGCAGATGTAAGCGACGCATCAGCTTAGTATGATTCTAAAAACGTAAGTGCTGCGGTATTCGTCCTCTTTCTTAAGCCTTCTGCAGCAGCCTCTATGTTCTCCCGTACCATCTCGGATACAATTAGACTACAACATTGGATTACATTTGAACACATTAAGCCGCTCAAAAAAGAAGAAAAACGTTATGGTAGGTTTAGAAAGGTGATCCCCTAAGTCATGGAGTTAGTGTTGACCAGGTAAGGAGAAAACAAGAACACCTACGCGGAAATCACAAAGCGTGATGTCTATATGTCCATGCCGCATACGGTTCATGTTTCACAAAATCTATTGAAAAGTTGCCTGAAACAAACATCGCGTTTGTTTTACCGCAGACTATTGAGTGAATCTGTTTACTTTCGGCAAGTTTATCTCAGCCAAGGAACGGAAATCGGAACTGTTGTAAATTATTTTGCAGCCTTTGGCTGACACGTATTAGCTACGGGCCATATTCAGCAAAAGATAACCTAATGTGTTGCTTTGGCAATTATATAAAAAAGCAAGATATTCGATGCAAGTCTTGCTTGTGTTGTGCACTGTGATCTTACACGAGACATGCATTGGCACTCAACAGTTCGTAACCGACAGTTCATTGTTCAATATAATTACAAAAATATGAATTTCAAACCAGATTTTCGTGGCCACACGTATAGTGCACTGTTCGGACTACGTTGGCAGAGAAAAGACTTTTTACTGCATTTTGTTTATGCACGTAGAACACCATTAAATGAAGAATTTAGTGCAAATTACCTCCAAGTCTGATTTGCAGGAAGTGGCTGCGGCAGAGCTTTCAAGGCATGTTATCCTTCAATTTGTGTCTGTTGGAAAGTGGTTCAGAAATTGTTTTGCATCGTAAGCTTCGATCACTAACGCGGTAGTTGGCAGTGGCGACAACAACTTAACGAGGCTGATGTGCACAGCTTGGTCATCTTACAGAATGTTTGAATAAATTCTTGGGTGGATAAAGCTTTTGCAGTATTTTTTCCGAGTCTTCCCAGCAACGCGAACTGTTAGCTTGGTTTTGTTCTTCGCGTTTTCTTCAGTTCGAAAGCATTTGTATGCGGACAGCCTTTAATTCCTTGCATTTGCGATTTTTCAAGCGGAAACATTGGAAGATATGATGTTCCGTTAACGACGTGTGTTGATGCTCAAAATTTTTAAAGCTACTGAATGAAAACAACGGATCTAAATTTATGTTAATGAAAGCAACGTCAGTTTTCGTTTGTTCTATTATGCTCCTGTAGTTCACTGTGAACTTCCAAGGCATAGACTTGTTTAGTGGCAGGGCCGCAACCAGCTGACATTTTCGGCGTTGGGGGAAATGATTGTAACTTATTGTTGTATCTAAAAACTAAACATGTTTTTGAGAATTTAAGGGGGGAACTTGCCCGGTTTCCTCCCCTGGTTGCGGGCCTGTAATTCTACTGTCGCAGAAAATAACGGACTTAACCCAATAGAACAAAAATCCGACTCTTGCGCCGAAAAAGAGTTAAACGAATGTCCTCATGAAATTATTGTTTTTCTGCTGTAATTTGAGATACTTGACAAGAAACTAACTGACATACGTCATCACGAAAATGTTAGTGCGACAAATTGCAACGGGTTCGCATAACCTTGATGCAAACACCATTTTCAAAGTGGAAATTAAAAAGCTTTTTCTTGCAATTTGCAAAAAGCACCGCAAGAGCAGAAAAAAGTCGAGCTTATTTCACGCTTTTAACTCACAGTACTTTTCTCAACCGAGGTAAGGCAACAACCTTTTGCTTCCAAGTGCAAACAAGAGGCTACTGTTGCTCCTCACCGTTTAACACTTGATCCCGAGCGCTGTTCTAAACTTAGGAGAAAGTGATCACGTGCAATTGCGCTTGTTGGAAAATCGTCTTTAAACTTCCCAGATCAGCTCGGTTGGATCCGAGTCACTTTCACGTCACGATGAGGTGTCTGGTGAGAAAAAGAGCGCGCGTGTTGGTTCCGACGATGTGACGCGTGACGTAGGTCGTTTGTTGGCTTACCACGCGTATATAAACTTCGCAGTTGAATTATGCGAACCGAGTCCGTTTTGGCACTGTTGTCAGCAGCAATTTCAACTACTTTGGCTATTTGAATTGCGCTGCTGAAAAAGTTGGTAGATCAGCAGGCCTACTAATCACGACACTTTGCTAAAAATGCAAAGACTCAAATGTTTACCTAAGTGTGTTGCAGCAAAGGTGAACTACACAAGGTTTGTGAAAAGTTGTTTATGATTTTGTAGCTCAACGAGAACTTTACTATCATTCGTTTGGATCAACATTGTTTTGCAAAATTTAAATTAGCGCAGGATCAGAAAGCTGACCCTGATAATTCTCATGTATATGTTCACGTGTACTTGTTTTTTTGCAGTTTTAGCTACCGTTCAAAAATTTAACCTTTGCTCGCCGCTTGAAAAATTAAATTTGCCGCGATGAGGATCGTGGTACTTGTGACGATGCTTCATGCATCCGTTTTTGGATTCCCATCGCCAGATGTCAGGCAGCCGAGTGAACTGCGAAGCGGATCTGAACCAGATCTTGGAGGTTGGAATGATGCGGCAGCTGCTGTAAGTTAGAATATCGCTATAGCTTGTATGCAGCAAAAAATATTGTGCGTTTTTGAAATAAAAGTATTTGTTTCAAACAGAACAATTTCCACATTACCTGTCTTATGCAGCTGGCGTTGCTTTTAATACGCTTCAGCGGATTGATTATGGGGAGCCGTTTGTTATGTGTCTTTCAAACGCGTAGCGCCAATCCTAATTTCAGTACGATTCCTTCGGAAATGTTGTTGACGAAATGATAAAATATTTTTTCAGTCAAAATCCAGGTCTAGAAAGTTGGGGCATTCAATAAAAGAATTGTATTCATTCGTTCGTTTTTGTACGAACTTTGAAATAAATGTAAAAAATTGCGTGTTTGAACCAACTTAAACACACGTTTTTTAATTCATGTACCATGGTGTTTCTGAAATAACTCGTCACTGACGAACATCAGAGACTGACACATTTTCCACTTTAAATGACAATTTTCACTTTCCAAAGTTAAGGTCTTGTTTTTATCCATCGCACTGTTACATTGCTTTAAAAGTCAAACAACTCTGCGCAGGCTAGTAACTGCACCGATGTAAACGCTGACGAAAAAAAACAACTCCGATTCATGGAATTGGGCTTCGTGAAAATGTTATCCGATTGTAAAATTGGTCTTTGTGTTCGAAGTACACAGCGTCCAAGAGCAAGAAACACACGTAAATAGAGCAACTCTAAATTATTCGTGCCAAGTGGAGCGTAACAACAGGTCTATATGTTGCATTTAAAGCATGGCGGTCAGCTGAGTCTCAAACTTCAGGAAAATTGGTTTAGCCCTATTTTCAAAGAGAAATCACACTGCACGATTGACTGCAGTTAGACTGAAGTTTTGCAGCAACTCTTGAATAACTCGGCGCTTAATTCTTTCAAGCTGCGCGTCAGTATGTGCGATTGCAAACGCGAATTGTCTCGTTTATGATCTTTGGTCAGAGCATTATTTAATTTATTTCTGCTGTACAATTCTTCGTCGGGCATCCAACAGCAACAAGTTGTTTCAAAAAGTACCACAGGTACGACAAAACACACAGAATATCAAACGCCTTTATTTGCTGAAGTCAGCCGCGTAGCGGTTTTGCCTCTTGGTTGGTGGCGTCGCCATCGGTCAATATTTGTTAACAAACTCTGAAGCAACTGCAGGTCGAATAAAGTATCGCTGATCGGAAATTGATTACTCGCACGCTGGTGTCCTGGTTCTCAATATCTTAACCAACGCAATTGTGGCAGAAAAACAAGCGAGCTTTCCACAACCGTGAATTTCTCTTGATTGTTTGCTCAAATGCTCGGATTTTTTTTGTGGAAATGAGTTCCCAATTTGAATACTTTATAGTGGGATCTAAACCCGCCATCTTTTGCAGGCACTTGCAAATTACAGATACGCGATACATCTGATGATTGCATGTTTCAACCTGGTTTGTGTAGTGTTAATCAGTTTATAAACGATTAGTACACATAGCAGGAAAGTAAATAACGCCTTCCAGAGTCAGGTACCATCCTCGCAAAAGAAAAAGTCTTGTTTGTGAAAGTGGTGTCTGGATGAAACAACGTGGTATCCAGAATCTAAGTGAAACAAAATGTGGTGTCTGCATGAAAAACAAGAACTCTGTTGAGGAATTAATGGCACATTTTTGTTATATGCTGTCTCAAAAATACTTTATATTAAAAGCGTTTCGTTTCTTGGCGCACACATAGGCCACCACAAGCATAATCTAAATATCTGTGCGTTCATGCATTTTCTCATATTTTGCGGAAAATGTGTGCCATGATTGTTAATAAATGGTCGGTTGTGTCACAAAAGGAGTTTGGAAAAATATGACTGCGCTACAACTTGAGTCTCACATCTTTGACATGGGTGTCGTGCAGGCAAAAGTTTTGGAAGGTTGTCAGGTATAATGTGAAGAGCACTTTTTATCCCTAATAAGCAAGTGAAGAGCAAAAAGCGGTGCATCCATTTGTTTTCCCAAACGGAATTACTAAGAAACGTATGCTTACGGAGAGGAAAAATAATTAATTTGTTGGAAAATTAAGGCCGGGGCTTCCGGGGACCTGTAGAAACGACGCTACTTATCGTGAATGAAAATCTAAAAAAAGAAATTTTAAACAGCATATTTATGCTCGGTGGTCTGTCTAAAATTACATCAAATTGGAGAACAAATTCACGTAAAACTATTTACAACAGGTTTGAAGATTAAATTCACGTAAAATTAGTCCAGCAAAACATCTGCGTTTCGCAAAAGGTGTTTAAATAAATTTATGACAACCATGTTTTAGCAAAACGAATGTCAATACTCCGCTGTGGTTATTAAAGAACAACTGTTCCTAAAAATCACCTGCCAAATCAGCCGTATGTAAAATTTGAGTCAAGTGCAGAAGCCCTTGACACAAGCATATCGCAGCTGATCCGGCTAATCCTTGTGACCTATAGTATATCATTTCGTTGCCATAGCCTTTCCAAACAACAGTGGAACACGAGTGGCGTAGCCAGCCCAAAAATTTGGGGGGGGCAAAATGTTTGATTTTAGGCGAAAACACTATTTTGTTTAGAAAAACGCCTCTCAAAGCACAAAATGACTATATTTTCTAAAAATTTGGAGGGGGGCATGACCCCTTTGGCCCCCCTGGCTACGCCTATGGGAACACGTAAGCAGACATATGAAAAGCAGGTTTCTTCCGGTCAAATCCCGCGAAAGAGATAGTTATTAAACTTTATGATTTCCTTTTCTGAAATAGAAGGGAACTGCGCCGCCCAAGCTTCGACATAGCGGGCGACAGTGAATACAACTGATGACGTACAAACGGTTTCCCTAAAATTCCCTGAATTCTTTGTCAAGGTTGACCACATTTTAACAACGGTTGCAAAACAGGAAAACACAGTTTACTTTGGAATCCAGAGTTGAAGGTTTAGAAGCCTCAGTTGATGAATGACGCGGGACGACGTATGCCTTCGCTGATAGTTTGCACGCTCTCTTTGCAGTAAAAACTGTTTGTTACACGCAAAAGGTTTTCTTTACACCTGCAGTTCATTTTCTCAAGTATTATTTTGTTTCAGAGGGTAGCATTTTTGAGCGGCAAAGATGCATTTTCACGCAAACAATATTTACCTACTGTCTGTTCATGGCTATTAAGTTGATCTGTGCATAAGAGGGTCATTGCGGGCCAGAGGTTTTCAATTCTTCAACCTGAAACTTGATCGTATTCTTAGTTCGTCAGTGAATGAGCAGTCATTTTTCATTCTCATTTTCTGCTACAAGTGCTTATTGCTCAGTAACTTACGCAAAGACTCTGCCATGAATATATTAGNCTAAAAACCATTTGTTTCACATGCTNTGATTTTTCTGTTTTTTTTNCGAGTTACCTAGCGGTNTGAATTTTTCCCTTGCGAAATCACCCTTAACCAATTTTGTTTAAGGTATCAATGTGGTTAATAAATTGTATCTAGATGGAAAAGCAATCAAAAAACCTACGATCAGAGACAATGCAATTCAGCAAGTGAATGTGGTTATAACAGATGTGGAAATAAACTTGTTTTTTTTCAAAGAAATTCATTAAAAAGAGTTATTTAAAACTTTTGTTATACATCTCTCTAAACAAATGTGTTATTAGGCAGTGATGCTCTGTTGTGTGCTGGCTGCGTAGATACGAAGCGATCTGCGGCACCAAAATACAGCCACCGTTCAAATCTTAAACAACTGAACGCAGTTTATGTTTACTGTTTTTGCTTTATTTTGAAAACGAATGATTATTCACTTTCCAGCCCGCCGAAATTTCACACAAGCAGAGAACGGACTTGAGGTTGGTTTACCTCATTGAAAACTTTCTTGCTTTGAGACACTCAAACGTTCAACAATTTGCAAAAATATAAAACAGGGGGATTTGAGGGTTGAAGCTAAACATAATTTAAAACTAACTCTTGGTTGTAGGGCTCATCAAGCGCTAGGTTTCGGATACGTTGGACAAGAACAAAACCATCGTTGAAAGGCGGCCTTACTGGGATATTTAATGGCGTCACCGACGCGATTAGTGACGTCACTGATCAATTTCTGGACTCACTTGGCGAATCGATGGCTACGCAGTTCTCGCAGATGCTAGAGACATTGCCAGATGACATCGAACAGTTAATGAGAGACTTGCCCGACCGCATAACCAATAGCTCTTCTGGTATCGTGGTGCAAGTTGTCAGGCTGGGAAAGGTGACAGCATGCTTAGCAAAACTACTGCCTTGCTATCCGCCGACGTGGTATTTAGCGGGTAGTATCTTGATTCACAGTGCATGGATAAAGCCTGTGCTTTCCCGTGTCGGGGAGTCTTTATTTTCTCCAAGTTTGCAACACAGGTTTGTGTTTGTACAATCTAACATGGTAGATGCATAAACCGTTTGCCACCAAACTTCCTAAGCATGTTTTACAACACAACGCAACCTTCGTGGTGTCTAACAAATATCTGTGCTCGCCACATTAAACTTACTTCCGGTGCCCTTTGCTTTAGGGTCTTTTTAAATGTGTTCCATGCTTTTTTTGCAATCGGGCATGGACTTGACAGCAAATAAGTCCAAGTGGATGAACAACACAAAACCGCAAACGCTTGTACTTCAGGTAGCCCTTGGAGTAAACGTTTTCTCTGTTACTTATACACCATATTCAGTGTTTCCAAAACTTATTGGGACGAGACATGTTTTCGACAACAAAGTGTAAAGATTCTCTTTCAAATTAATTAAATGTCTTACGCTAGCGCAAAGCTTCTTATTTATGGACAAACAATTTTGAACTCTCTTTTTATTTAACTTTACCTTTTTACATCCGCTGTTGCTTTTTTCAGTGCTTCGGGTTTTCTTTTCTTATTACATTGAAAACGTTTTTTGGTTACAGGAAATGCAAAGCGTTACTAACTGTTTTCATCTCATTAACTGTAAGAAAACCTACTTGAAAAGCTCTCTAAGTTACCTGTATTTATGCAGAATTACCTGAGCAAGTTCGGGTACATGTCAAAAGGTCGGCAGAGAAGCAACCAGTTGGCCGGAATTGTTGACAAAAAGAGCTTTACAAGATCAGTGAGGTAGGAATAGTTGGATAATTAGACATCCACTTAGTGTTTTTTTGTTTAGAGAATCAACAACACAAATAGACTGTTTCCTATATGACCATGTTTATGCCCAAGATGTTAAAAACTGGGTTGATGATTTTTTTACATGCATCGTGACATTCAACATTCCAAATGACTCTTTGCCTTTAAGAACCGTTTGTGTGCAAGTTAACAAGCTCATTATATACAACTTTTACAGGGCTTTCCAGCAAATGGCCGGGTTAAGGCCAACAGGTACCTTGGACAAGAACACGGTTCGAATGATGGCGATGCCACGATGCGGGGTGGAGGACACAGTAGGCGCCACAAACATGGGATCAAATGGTGAGTCCAAGGGATTAGAATGACTAGCCTATAGCAAGCTTTAAAGCTGGGGTCACCAATCTTTGTGAAACTGAGAGCTACTTCTTGGGTACCGAATAATGCGAAGAGACACTAGTTTGATACACACTTCTGAAATAAAAACTTTGCTTAATTTTCCTTTAATTATGTTATTGTTAATGATATTTATCTATGTGAAGATGCTAATCATGTGCTATTTTTAGAACAGGCCCGTGGGAAACTACGTGGTCCTTGCGGGCCACCTGGTGCCCACGGGCACCATGATGTTGACCCCTGATTTAAAGGATTTCAAAAAGGTGCAGATACTTTTTTGCATCTGGGAAGTTTTAAACCGTTTTGGAATTGATAAATTTTAGTGGTGAATTTTATTTTTTAATGGTATCTCGTAACAGAAATACTGTGTTGATCTATGCGTCATGAATATATAATGGAATCGTTTAAATTAAACGAAGATTTTGCAGCAAACCGAGCGAAGTCCCTGTTTCGGGCCAAAAGTCGACGAAGAAGATTAAGAAGAAAACAAAAAAATCATAAAGGACGGAAAAGTCGAACAAGAAGCCGAAGCAAAAGATACAACATTGAAGGTAGCACTACTTACGCAAAAGCGACTTAATTTTTTCTACTTCTTCGGCATATTACGTTGTTGAAAATTAAATACCAGTCTCAACATGGTAAGTGGGCTACGGCTTAACTGAGACAGTAAGCAGAAACAGTCACAAACGCATTTGTTGATTTTATTGTAATGTAATTTTTTGAACAGGAGGAATGTGGGAAAAAACAAACCTCAAATACTATATTGAAAACTACACTCCTGACATGACCAGGAAGCAAGTGGATGATTCCATCAAACGGTAAGAAATAAGATAAAGTCGGTGACCTCTCGCCACTGCAAACTTCTGTAAAATTTGCACAAGATTTTTATTAGCATTTAAAAACAACAATTCCACGGAAACGCCAGTATACGAATAACTAGAGTGCAGGCAACATTTCCGCTCAACAAAGGTACGCTCAATTTCTTTCAAGTATATGCGAAAAGTTAACATTTAACGTGAAACAAGAAGCATTTGCTTTTCAAACTTTGTACTTGGTTGACCACCACTACGTCTCGAAAATATACTAAGAAAACTTTGTGCTTGCATTTCAGTAAATATCTGTTGAAGGCACGTGCTTTTGTAAAATACTAGGGAAGAGCAATTCACGCACAAAGCCTCAACTGATGTTTTCGAATTTTTTACACATAATTGATTTCGACGTTCGTAAAAAATGTTTATGGCGTGACTGAAACTTTGCAGCATTACACCTATGCTGTAGCTTTTTGGCTCTTTCTCTATTCAGCATTTTATGCGCTTTTAGAATTTGTTGAAACAAACTAAAACAAGCCAAATCTGTGTGGGAATGGGAACATTGCTTTAGGCGAAGTTTAGCAATTTTACTTAAATGTTCCTTCACAGTTTTATAAGTTAAAATCGATTTTTTCCAGAGCTTTTGGGGTGTGGGCGAAAGTGAGCAAGCTAAAGTTTTTCAAAGTCGACGATCCCAGTCAAGCAGATTTGAAAATATCATTTGGAGCGAGAAATCACGGTGATCCGTACGGATTTGACGGCAAAGGTAAGTTAACGTTTGAGTTTTAGCCAATGTTGAAGCACTCCAGCAAATGATTGTTTGGCGAAAGATTGCTTCAAAAGCTAGCTTTTGCTGCTTGGTTTTTGGGACCTGCTGAATCAGAGTTTATTTACCGCCTGGTGTGGAGATTTCTAGAGAGATTTTGTCAAACAATAGTTCCAGCAGCTACATCCAGATGCACAAAAGAATTTCGATGTAAGCCAAAGTCTTGAAAAAAGACAGTAATCAAGAGAAGGTCAATATAGAGCTTTCATGACGAAGAATTTTTACTGCCAGTTATAACGTGGTAAGCACCCTACAACTGTTCAAGTATGTACTTTCCACGATGGGTGTAAGCACGGAATCGATCAGCCAATTTTTAATAGGAAATCGATTTCACGTAAAATTACGCATCCTCAGTCCTTATTCAAATAGAATCAACAACTGTTTGCGTTTAAGGTAGAATCGCCATACCTCTGCATTCGATTCGAAAGACTCCGGGCCACCAGTGAAATAGTCAAGAAATTACTGAAAAGATAGTAGCAAACAAGCATTTCACTCTTTTGCGATTTCACCCAGGTGTCCTTATTCGTGCGGCTGTCTGGTTTTGAAAGGATTATTGTTCTGGCAGCAAGCCTTGCAGAACTTTTACGACCGCACCTTTTTTCTTCGCATTGCCCTATTTTTAGAGCAGAACTCGGCGCTATATCGCTTTTCAGAAATGTTTACGGTCGAATGTCATTCCTAGGATGCAATGTTTGGCCGGACGTGACTTTGCTGCGGCTTGGTAGCGAGAACAATGGAAAAGATATGTATTTGTCGTTTGAAGGGTTCCCAGTCAGGGCGACGTGTAAGAAACGTGGCAAATGAACTGCTTAGCGATGTACTAATTGCAACCTAATGAGTTGCACTTTACGTTTTCCATTTCAAAGTAAATTGACTTGTTGCTTTTCTGATCGTCTCCACGAAGTTAAGCTTGTTATTTAGGCAAGGCGAAGNGGTCTAAGTATCAGTAGCTCACGAACAAATTCGATTGCACAGTCATCCGCTTTCAAATGTTCAAATTTATGTTGAGATACTAAAAGCTTAATTTAATGTCTTTAATCGAGGTAACGTTTTTGTGATCCAATAATCGAATTTCGATGCCATTTTGCACGAAAGCTCACGTTTATAAAACGTTTTTTTTTGCTAAATCGATCATCCAATTGAGTTTTTCTCGACTTATATTTCGCAGAAAGTCTTGAATGTCGATTTACACTTGATAATGTCCAACAACTGCAACGAGTAGGCACTGAATAAATCACAGCAGCTAGCTGACCGCTGAGAGACAGCCAGAAAAAGATGGAAGAAGGTTATAAATTACTTCCCAATATAGTTCAATGCAAGGCAGAAACCAATCAAATGGATTAAGATATTTTCAGATTAGATTTCTGCATTTATCGAGGAGGAAAGAGCTGGTTTTTATCTAAACTCGCTCTTGAACGTCAAACAAACATCTTCATCATTTGCTTTCATGTTTTCATTGAACGTTAACCCTGGGGCGGCGATTAGTTCTGTGATACAGTGTCCGCCTCTCGATTGGAAGGTGGAGTGTTCGATCCATGGCCACTGAATGAATCGCCGTAGCGCTCCTTGGGCAAGAGCGTTCACCTCAACCGCCCCTACAAAAAGCAATGATCAGCCTGCCGCCAATTGTTAAATATATCATTAAAAAAACGTTTAACCTCATCTAAAACCAGGCCCGCAGCAAGGTTTTAAGGTTTCGGGGGACGGGGGATACATGTTTAGGGAAGAAAAATTTTTGTTTTAATTATATGTTTAAAATAAACTGTATATAGAAATTTCTGGTCACAACAAAATTTGGAGGTCACTATCCTGAATACCCCATGGCTACGGCCTGTCAAAAACAGTTTTTTTTTGTGTTCTTAACAAATTATAAAATCTCTGGCTTGGGGCTTTCCACTTTTTTATGAAATGAAGGTGTCAACAAAGTTGATTACTAACTCGTTTTAGTTTTGTGTCAAACAATGTTTAATGTCTAAATCTACAAACACGTTATATCTAATAAAAAAACTTACAAATCACACCTTCTATTACACAAAGCCACACCACTAGAAAGACAAACGGTATTCCGATTAATCACTCGGATCGCGAAATTATTCATGTGATCAGCTCTTGATCTTTAACTCTTCATGTTTTGAAGGTGGAACATTGGCTCACGCTTTTTTTCCAAGCGATGGACGAGCTCACTTTGACGAAGATGAACAGTTTGACTATAAGGGCGGCTCTGGTAAGTCATGTCTGTATTAAATCTGCAAACGGTTTGAAGTGGTTCACCTGGTCTGCTTATTTACATGACTAGCTTTGCTATACCTTCATTTAAGGGAAATATCTTTTAGAAATAGGTGCCAACATTTTCTGAGTTTCTTTGGCTTAAAGGTTTATGTACAGGTTAATTGTTTAAACTGCTCAAATAAAAATTTACCTGGAATATCAAGAAAATCCAATCGTGGCACTTAAAAGGTTACACTATGTTATGATGCGTGGAATAGGTAAAAAGAGTATGTTTTGCTTCATGTTACATGTGTTGGAATGTTTCTGAGACAGACAGATTTTGGTTAGGATGATGTGATTATGTAGATGCATCCCTAAGTAAATTGTTTCATGTCTGGATTACACTACTTTGCGCTAAAAGCGGAAATTGTTAATTTTCACTAACCACGCAACTACAATTTTATTGATTTTCAGGTGTTAACCTCTTTATCGTCGCCGCTCACGAATTCGGCCACGCTTTAGGCTTGGGTCATTCAAGCGTGACAGGATCGCTCATGGCTCCGTTCTATCAAGGCTACGTGCCAAACTTTGAGTTGCACAGCGACGACATTGCAGGCATACAGCAGCTGTACGGTAAGGACCGGCAGAGTTTGTACTTTTGCCAAAAACTTGACGTCTGTTTTTTTTACAGGCTGGACAACATTACTGGACTATTTTACGATAATGAACACAAACAGTATTATTCGATACCTGGGGTTGCTGCGAAAGAGCATAATTTTTTATAAACTGCGTGCTAGTTATGGCAGCTGTTAAGAATAGTGGCACATTTTTTTTCAGGGTGAACCAGATATCAATTAAAGAAACTTAAATGTGTGTTTGTACAGAGTATGTGATAAACACTTTTAAATCTTCTAGTTTTAGGTATGATTGGATCTTATTCCTTGCCTTGTGCTTGATCCTAAAATCACTTTTAAAGTTGGGATACACTTACCCGTTTGTTTAAATCGTTTTGGTTTGTTTCAGAAGCAAGTGTACAAAATCATTCTTACGGATTATGTATTACTACAGGCAAGAGACCAATTACTACCGAAGAAAAACGGAAACCAGTGACCACTCGCCCGCCCAGAACCAACCCCACAGCACCGACGAAAACCCCAAAAGTTGGAGCGATGGATGTTTGCGGGAAAAGAATTTCGTTCGACGCAACGTTCTTCGGTAAGAGATTCATGTGCATAGATTCTTCTTTAGACCTGATGCTTACACTTTCTGCAAGTCAGTATTCTTGCCACATCAAAAATAGCTCTCTCCAATCCTGTGTGTACTATGTAGCTAGCTCATAGCTGCGTAGGTCCTTCAAGCTCATGAGAACGTCAAAACTTAGTTATCAAGGAAGATGAAGACCTAAGAAAACATTGCAGAGCTTCTTTTGAAGATTGTGACCCCGATTAATGTTTGTTTTGTTGTGCATGCAAAAGATAGCAGACAGGCTCTAAATCTTCAAAGAACAGTTGCGAACGATATGCTTTTTTTCAGATACGAGGAAACAGGTGGTGTTTGCTCTGAAAGGACAATATTATTGGAAGATAAACGATTACGGTGTTGTAAGAGGTTATCCGAAAAAAATAAATCGGTTTTGGAACGGTCTACCCGGAAACATAAACGCTGCTGCTTATTCCAAATACACTGGAAGGACTTACTTTTTCAAAGGTTTGCAACAGACGTGGTTACTGTTGAATGCGTCATACCTTTATAGTGCAAAATATAAAGTTTAACAAGTCCATGGAGTTCTTGAGGTCAAACATGCATTATACATCTGCTTCATGACTATTAAAATCTAGTTCAATCTCTTTTTTCAATTTACACAAATATGTCATATTTGCAGAAATATCATTACTTGAGGACACCAGTTTTATTTTTCTAGTTCATTACTGTTTCACAATTATAATGTGTCTGAGAACAAAGCAATAAAAAGTAATATCCTATTTTTCAACTATCATTCCAAATTAGGATCAGATGCTTAGCTGGTACCTGTAGTAAAGGATAGTTCACGGCAGATATTCGTCGACTTTCCGCAGGACATCGGATGTGGAGATATGATTCAAACAGGGTTTTGGAAGGCGGATTCCCGCGAAATGTTTCGTCTCTCGGCCTTCCCTCGCATCCGGACGGTGCTGTGCAGTGGAGCGATGACGGGATGATTTACTTGTTTAAAGGTAAGCGAGTTTGGATGCGCCACTGCCAGTGAAGCAGTGGTCCAACAATGTTGTGGAAAAGTTGCTTTATTGAGCCTAAAATAATTACTTTAACATCACATTAAAATGTGTTGCATTACCTGGTGGCGCATACAGTCACTTCACGCCAGTGGTTCTTAACCTGGGGGGCGCGCTCCCCGGGGGGCTTCAATAAATTACCAGGGGGGCGCGAACCCTTATACGCCCTACAACATGGAAGATTTGATCAATGAATTTACCAATAAGTACATTTGTTTTTACAGCCTATTTAAAGTCAGGGGGGCTTGAAGCAAAGGACAATTACTTTAGGGAGGCGTGGTATAGAAAAAAGGTTAAGAACCACTGCTTTACGCAGAAACGCGCCTGTGAGCAAATTCTCATGCCTGCTTACGGTAACTCGAAAGCAATCAACTTAATACAATATTTAAGTAGGTAGTGCTGCAGATAATATTCCATTTACAAGTGAGAATTTTATTATGTGTCCCGGCTAATAGCCTGAAAGAGTTTCCCAAAAACTTAATAAGTTTAACTAAAGAACATGTTCAATTTTGCCTGAGCAAAATTTCTGCCTGATTGTGTGAATTGTTTTATAAAATATTAACTCTTTGCCTAGAGGACAGGTGCATCATCGCTTAGCAAACTGTGCAAGTTATCAGGGCTCATCTGAAGATGAAACAGTAGAGGTGATCATAACGTTGTGTTTATTTTTTCCTAGATGGATATTTTTACCGTTTTAATGAATACCAACGCTACGACGGTGTGAGAAGATACGCCCCACGAAAGATCAGTCGATATTGGAGCGGCATACCCGACTCAACCAATGCTGTTCTATCTTGGAAAAATGGTATGTTAAATTTTGTGCTCCTGGCGTTCTTGTTGATAAGATCCTCCTGGGACATAATATGAGCACAGATTTGGAAAGNAATGTGAAATTGTTAAAGTCAATCAGCCAGCAGTTTTGAACGTGTTTATAACAAAACCAAAACAAACTTTCNNAGTCAGTCTGGTGCAATACTTGTTCAAAAATTTACCTCGAAAGTAAAACTGTTTTGCGGCCATAATTTGCATCATTTGTGGATATCTATTCCTGTCAATGCACTTATAACGACTGCGCTGGAAAACAAACAAGACGTTTTCAAGTGTTCTTTGACAAAGGTCTTGTAGAAGTTATCGAGTGTACATAAAGGCCATGACTGGCAGCGATGCGAATGATTTTAACTGAAAGCAAACTAGCAAACTAATCATACCCTCTAATTAAGAGAAATATTCACCTTCTACTACATCATAGGTAATTCATGTTTGTCGGTAAAAAATTATTTTTATAAACACGGCAATGTCATTAAGTTTCTTGGTTCTTTTCAGGAAAAACGTACTTTTTCAAAGGAAATAACTACTGGAGATTTTCGGGATTGGATAACCAAGTTGACAAGAATTATCCTAAAAGTGTTAAGAGATTTTGGATCGGATGCAAAGGCAGAAGAGATGAAACCAGTCAACGTCTCTCTTCCAGTAAGCAAACTGTCTGATCTTTTTAAATTGCCTATGGAGTTTCCGTAACTATGCGGTTGACTATTCATTTATGCCAATCGTGGAAACTAATCTATAATTTGGCAAATATGCGGAACAGGACATTTACTTGAGAAGTTTTTTTACTAAATACNTCAAAAAGGTAATTCAATTTCATGCTTAGAAATCTGATTGAGATAAAAGTNAAAACAAAATAAACACTTATAAATAAACCGTGCTTACAAATACNCTTTTGTATGCAACAACGAATGAAGCTGTAAAAGCAAACAGACACCAGNCATCTTTTAAACAGACGTTCTGAGTGACCTTTTGTGTGAGAAGGTGGGGTTTAATTGATCAGCTGAGCATAGCTACGCAGAAGTTTTAGTTTGATTACTTGGACGAGTAACTGCGGGTATAGACGCTTGCAGATCCTTGAACATCACACAGTACGTGACGAGCCAAAAAACAACAGTGCGCTTCTATTCATAATTGTATTCGATGCATTTAAAACTCTGTGGGTTCAACCGAATCAAGTCACCTTTAGTTCGCACTGCTGTGCACAGCGGCGTATTTCAGCTGAAGCCAAAGGAGTTGAGAAGACGAATGTTCGACCTTTCTCGTTCTCAGTTCATTACACAAAAGGGTAGAGAGTGGACATGAAACCAGAAAATATACCATGTAACGGGGAGCACGACTCGAGCCGAACCTTCCTCGCAATTACCTCAGTTCAGGGGCAACAGCCGCGGAGTTGCGGAACGGCACCGGTCCCATGATTGCAGTATCTGCTACAGAGCAGCACAGAAATTATGATCTCTAGTTATTTTCAACTTCTGTGGAAATCACAGTAATTACGGTGTCCATACCTAAAAAATCTGGTCATAATAAGATTCTGCAATAGTTGATACAGTAAAGAAGGTTTTCACCTGTACCGATGTGTGATGGAGAATAGATCAGTATCCATCGGTGCTGTATTGACCATAACCAGTACATTGTTTTAAGACTGATAGCGTTGTGCGAGGGAATTGATTGCCAAATTGCACTTAGTAATTGGACCGTTTGATCCACAGAACTCTTGTTTCGCAGGAAAGAACAAAAAAGGAATCAACAGCCGATCCAATGCAGCAAGAACGGTTGGACAGAGCAGAGTAAGGCTTGCCCGTCTGAGAGCACCTCCATCAAATAACAACAGAGATCATAACTAAGTGCGTGTTCCTGCACTTTTATATATCGCATCTGCCTTCTCCTGTTTTTTTCGTTCGTATTTATTCACCGTTACTATGAAATGTGATTTAGCCAACATGTTTTGGTATTCTTCAAAGCTACCGTATATGTTATAAGCCAGTCTACCTGTTTTGCGAGTATTCTTGCTTGATGCGAAAGATTTCGTTAAGCTGTTTAACATATTGTAATGAGAAGGTTTTCCTGAAAGCTTCCACCTTTTCTATCTATTTATCTGAAGAGCGTATGTCATATCCCACTGATTGTGGCAGTTCTGAGTGTCATTAATTGAAAATAGAAATCGCTCAAAAACAGCAAGCCTTTTTTCAAGTCAAGTGAAAACGAAAATGCAACAAGATTGCGCAAGATCAAGCTTGTGAAACGCGATAAATCCCAATTTTTTATATTTATTTTTTAATTTGTTAAATCGTTCTTTTACGCATTTTGCAAAATCAACAACTCAGCGGTATAAGCAATCTAATGCTGACCGTGGAGTGATTTCCTGGTTAACTTCGTCGCATTTTACTATTTGTCTTCACGTATTTATACGTTTCTACTTTTTCAATTTGTAAAATTTTATGATTTGTAAAAAATGTTTGCTTGCCAATTCGCGTGTTGTTTTTTACTTATTTCTATGGGTTTATCGTATTTAAAGACGCGTTGTAAATTTCATTTTGCGATGATTTTGTTCTGAGTAGCAACTAACTTAACCTAGTTGATGAAAATTTGCAATAAACGGTTTTATATCTCGTTTTCTATACCGCAGTTTGTTCAGAAATCAGTTCATTTTAACATGACAGTAGGACAGTTTTCGCTAAACACCTGTTAGTATCTCAGGTCAGATCAAGAATCAGTGCAGGATGCTTTCTAAAATGGTGCTTACTGAAATTCTGCGAGACGTTTTACCAGGGCCGG
>JGI24158J21664_10002933_pt1 | contig 21112 bp, 9 predicted proteins | sample Ectturendosymbi3_FD_21664 | JGI IMG/M metagenome (IMG submission 21664)
ATATTAGACTAATTAGCTAATTAGATAATTAATTAATTTGTTTATTTTAGATCATAACTTTTGAATCAGAAACGCTAGAAAGTCGATCAAAGGCTCAAAAGTCTCGGACTCGAGTCTAGATTCCAATGAAAACTTCAGCGAAACACTTTGGCCTAGCGGTCGGGCCCTAGGCCGGGCAACATGTGCCAAATTGACCCTAAAACTCCTTCACTTATGACGTCAGTCACAAAAAATCCGCACCCCCAACCAAAAAATTTTTTTTCGAGTGCAATCTACTAGACTGGCCGATTCTTTTGAGCCATTGAACAGCTCTCTAGCGCAATCGGCGGAGGAGCTAGGGCAGTGCTAAGGCAACCGAAAACTGCTGTTTTTTAGGCCGAAATCCAAGTACAAATATATCGTACGCCGGCTCTCAAAGTTGATTCGGGAAATATTTGGGGGGCTGTTAACTAGACATAGCTTCTGCGAGAATGGTCCTTGATTCAGTAATGAGAACCCATGCATAAATGATACCTATTGGATCAAAAGCACATTGTTATGTCACCCTTAGGGTCGCATCTTGTGTGTTACACTTTTATGCCGCAGTAGTCACATTACAGTTGGGTGAGAGTCATTTGAATCTTCTCAACATGCATGCACACCTTGATGTGCATCCATTTCCTGCTCGGCATGTCGATCGCATCTCTTTGCGGTCCGCTTGGATCGAATCCAGCTTGGCAGCGGTCACTAAATACTATCTTGATCCTTCTTCGGATCGCACCTTTGGCTGTACTAACTTTTAATTGAAAACAGCAACGTTCTAAATTTTTACTAATGATAAACTTCCACCTGGAGGATCCCGTCTTGCCGCCAAGAACGAAAACCGACTCGCTAGCAGTAAAACGTGAGCATGACAATATCATACAGCATCGACAGATTTAATGCGTACATACTTATCGAGTATATTTAAAAATTGAGATGCATTGAGGCGCAGAAAATTAAGTTTTATTTACATAAGTTAATTGCTTGAATAGGGGAACCGATCTGAATAGATTGTCGATCTCCTTATCGCATTCCTTAAAGAATAGTGACAAGCTATAAAAGTATGTGAGCGTTGTGACATGTCGAGAAGTGCTCGAATATTACGAAACGTCATATTTTGGTGATGCACCAGTTTGTTTTATTTGAACATATACCATCATGAATAAAAGCCTATAAGATTGGAAATCGTATGTTTCTTTGGCGTGTGTACTTTCTAGTGTGAACCACTGAGAAGTAATTAGCAATCGGGCAATTAGTAGGGTCTGTTAACCAGACGTAGTTTCTGCGAGAACGGTCCCAGATTCAGTAATGAGAACCCACGTATTAATGTTATCCACTGGATATAAAGCACATTACGATGCCATCCTATAGGGCAGCATCTTGTGTAACAATTGCTTTGTAACAGTTTGATCACAATCATGTGGAGCGTTAACGTTTTCATCAATGATTTCATAACTTGCCGGCGAGAAACAAAAACAGTTTGAATTGTAGCGGACCTCGCTTCGGCCCGCAGCCTAGTCAAGGCGTTGATTATTCATCGAACGCAATTTGCGCGGCGGCGCAATAGGCCCTCGTAAAAAGGCATTTTGGAGTAATCACAATCCGGCCTGTGCACAGTCGAAGTGTTACAACTTTCATTTGATGTCAGTTGCCACTCTATCCTACTGTAAACTTGAAATGATCGCCCTCCAATGGGTAGACTCAGCAGCAAAATCTAACGTGAGTAGAAAGATGTTTTTTATTTTGGAAGTGTTGAGGACACTCACACTATGCCGTTACTCATAAATGGCTTGCAATCTGTTTCATCGATAGAGCGCATGTAACTATAACGGAAAAGATTTTTCCCAGTCAAGTGGACATTCATGGATTTCAAAAAAATTCAACGCCTTATGCCAGAATAGCTAGATCAGCAGTTCCTAATTTTTTGAGCTCTACTCAAATCTGAGCTTGATGAACACGCCTCAAACAACAAACAAAGCCTCAAACGACTTATGATAAAAAAGAAAAAAAACATTGTATCGGTGATTTTTGGCAATACATGTTGCTAGGTTCGTTTTTGATGTCACCATTCCACTCTTTGCTCAAGTACCCACGCTACACACAGAGACAAACAGTGATAACGTTGAAAATACACAAATCCGGTTTGGACTGTCTCGTCACAGCCCATTTTTGCCCCTTTGTCACCCTTGTTTGTGTTTCGACCGATACTTGGGGAACCACTGATCAGGCTCGTATCCAGCTTGGGACACTAGGGGTGGNGAAGAGGTGTCTGAGAGGGGCCCAAATTTTTCAAACTATGTCCAATAGTTTTCAACTATACCCAACATATTTTTTCGAGGGGGNAAGAAAGGTTTTGCAGGAGGTTTCGCCCACCCTGGTTACGGGCCTGCCACTGATCAAGACCAGCTAACCCACCATTGTATTAAGGTACGTCGAAAAGTATTTCTTAACTTTACCGCAGTGCCGTGCATCGTGACAATCGATCGTGGCCTCGTTTCCACAAACGCAAACGTTTTCACTTTTGTGTAGACTGCGTGGGTTAAGCATATGCAAGTTTGACTAGGGGACATGTGTAACTCTTGCATTTCATAGCATTTTATGACACAAAATCCTAACATTTTTCAAACGCGTTGAGGAATTCCAGCCTTTACATTATCAGCTGCATGCATCAACCAGTTGCTCAAGACTTGGATAAGATCCACATCGTAGATGCGCGAAATTTTGTAGATCAACTTCCGGGTCGGTGTCTTAGCGCAAAGTCGCTACTCGGCTTCGATTAAACGTGTGTTGGTATACATCAGAAGCGTGCATATTAAAAAAAAAACAATCATAATGGCGTCCACAATGACAACTGCAATATTGGCTGCAAAAGACATACTGCAGATCTTAAAACATCAAGATTTTCAAAAGGGCTCTTACATGAAACTTTTACGAGCAAAGGGTGGCTTTCATCCAAAATAGAAGCTTGGAACTTTATTAAAAGCAAACTTTCCAAATTTGTCAATTCAACGAAAATGCACGATGCATTTGCCGGCTTAAATCTTAACATATTATTCAGAAAAAAACGCTAGAAAAATGCACCTTTCATGGATGATGCTTTAAAAATAAGGGGCATTAAATAATCAAATGTTGAGACTTGGTTGTTTGCCACCCCCCTCTATCAAAATTTCTGGCAACGTGCAGTGGGAGAAGGGTATTTATGCTTTTTGGGGGGAAAAGGAACACCAGTTGTTTTGCTGCAATAAACGTGATTTCGTGTTCAGCAGCATTGTCACCACAGATATTCAGAAGACATTGCAGCCCACTAATACTGGGACAGGACACACATATATCATCAGCAAACATTAGATTATTCATCACCCTATTTCCCACAGTGCATCTCAACCTGGCTGAGAGTTCATCCACGTAATCAGCAAATAAGTGTGCTCAGGACTCCCCTTTGCCTTTCCTCATTGGTTACAGCAAAGGGGGATGAGTAGTTGGCACCCCATTTTACTTGCATGGTGTGTTGCCTGTACCAACTTAATAACAGTCTTACTGTGCACATATGTGCATTGCGCGTAATCAGGTATCCTTGAGCGGATCAGATATCCTTATACGTAACTGATTCCCGTTTAAAAACGGATCAGATATCCTTACACGTAACTGATTCAGAAATCCTTACGCTTGGCTGATTTCCGTAAAGCAGATCAGATATGATACGTAACCGATTCCTGTCTAAAAGCAGTTGTGGCGTGGTGATTCGCCACATATAACGTTGAATTCGTAGCAGCTATAGTAGAGTGAACCTAGTTGAGTGGGGAAAATCTGTTGCTATTATGTTCATGGTCGTCGGTTCGATTCTCTCTTTAGATGGCTCAGGACGACACAGTACTGTGGCTGCAACAAATGGCTCCCAACGTGTTGGTATCTGGAATCCCCCGTTCAAGGTCATCTTGAGCTTGTGAAAGGGGGAAGTAATGTGGCGTGGTGATTCACCTCATATAAAGTTGAATTTGTAGCAGCCATAGGTGTACGGGAGTGTATTTTTGGGGATGCAAAAAGTTTTTGCCCAAATTTGATCTTGTTTTTCCCAAATAATGTATAAACAGGAAGCCTTAATGTTAAGACTAAAATGTTGCCTACCATTGTAAACAAATCAAGGTTTCTGCATACCTTATTTGGCCTACCAATTGCCGGGGTTCAAAGCCGTACAGTTTCAACTAGCAATCAATATTTTCCATAGCTACATGTGAACAATGGTAATATTTACTGTGTTGAAAAATGTTAGCTAATTACAAGAAAATCCCCCAGAAATTGCTGCTCATGCTACCACGTGTGTAAGGTGTTGTTCATAATCTTCATTTTCAAGTTTTGATATACGTTCTGAACTTATTCTTCCAACGCGATCATCCTAATAGCTAAGATCTGTTCTTCTCTAGCATAGATGTGTGCATTTGTGTTGGCCATAATGGCAATCAATCTGAAAAAGGAGTAATATATCAGGCTGCAATCTGAAGTATTACATTGCTGCAAATTGGTCAAGTCTCCAGTAAGTAGAGGGAAAGGAGGGAAGTTCATACATAGCATATAGCTTAACCTTCCACATTGGGCAATATTCACTGCAATTTATTGTACTTAATATACTAAAACTTACTTAAATGTTTACAGCTTCTAAAGTCACATTATGAAAACCAAAAATCCACTCCAGTTTTGACAATTAAATGTGCATTGAAACTGGTCAGAAACATCGGTATAATACAGTTCCACTCTTTAGAAGTATTTTCTTTTCCCGTAAATATTTTGTGCACCCTGCATGGTTGCAGACTCTTTTCAGAAGATATTTATAATGAATATGCAGCTCAGACAATGTTTTTCCAGAATCAAGCCTCTCTGACTGAAAAATCCAGATTTTCTCTGGCTTTTTTTTATTTCCAAAAAAGCCAACGGTGTTTAAAAAAAGCCACAATTTCAAAATCTGGGTTCAAAAAAGTCAAATCGGCAACCCTGCTGAATGAATTTAGCTCACTGGCTTCGTGCAATCTGAAAAATGGATTCAGGCGTTTTGTTCCACGCACTATACGTAACAATAAGCAATTCCTAACGTCATAAAAAGAGAATGCCCATCGTCATTCACTTCAACCATTCACGCTTTCTTTTATAGAGACCTTTTGTTAGCGGCATAGTAAGAAAACGTGCGTTGAACCAAAGCAAAAATACAAACGTAATTACTTACAAAAACGCTGGAAATTTTCATTACTCCCAAACTTTTGGGCCCCCCCAAAATCGGGGGTCCTAGGCTTAAGCCTTGTCAGCCTAATGGTAAATCCGCGTCTGACCTGCTTATCATGGAGCTTTGTTGTGGCGCGATGCTGTTCTCTAACTTGGGTAAAGAAAATTCTGATGCGGGCCGTATCAAAGATTAACGCGGGCCGCATTTGTCACGACGACTGCAGGTTCCTCATCCCTGTTGTAGAGACAAGCGAACCTTTCACAACCACGCGAGCTGCCATTATTTCGTCAGCGGACTGTAGTGGCTCAAGCAAGGGCCAGTGAATCAACCGGGAGGTCATCTCTCAGCCAGTCTCCATGGACCCGATGGTAGTAAGAAAATTTTTGAAGAGTTTCAGCTGAGCTAGCTGCTAGAAAATGTTTGTTGCAAATTGAAGTGAACGTACCACCCAAAAAATCATTAGTTGTGTTATGGTGTTCATGCAGGCAATACTACGTAGAAAAGCAAATACCATCAAATTGTACGGAAAAATGTTCACTTCTGAAATTGATATACAACATGATTGGAATTTTACCACGTGCAATGTCTTTTTAGAGTTTAAGAAAACGTCTCAGTTCACATTAAACACTGCAGTTGTCGTTTTTCATTTGAAGTCGGTTAATTTGCTAATGCTTAGCATAATGCTATTCTATGCTCATGAAGTCCACGTTTATACACTGTTTGAAACATTTTCAAACCAACCATTATCGTAGCATCATGAAATTATGAAGAAAATAACACAAATAAATGCATTTTCAAGAAAGGGTTCTTTTCAAAAAATGTCATTTTTTGAAAAATAAATTTTAAATAAGTCGTTTTTTTTTTAATAAAATTTAAAAAATTTTTAAAAATAAACTAATAATAGCACGAGATCTGCGCACAATTGACCTTCTGAGTTCTTTTTCTTTTCGGACGGCCTAGCACTGAACACCTTTCGGGTCGCCAGCGTAATATCTCACTTCTTCATGTCTTTTATCAAACCGGATACTTTGCGTGTTCTCCAAGTGGCAATGTTCGCTTTTCTCCGCCATGAGAAAAATCGAACGTGATTTTTCGAACATTAATCTGACTTGCTTCTGGTGAAACAAAGTTTGCTATCGCTTCGAACAGATGTTTGTACGTCACAAGTGTGATTTTTTTAAACAAGAAACATCATTGGCAAAAATACGAAGAGGTTGGAAGTCTGGTATGACGTGCAAAGGACGTTAAAACAAAATTTTCTGTGTTTCATTCCCCTTCATCATGAAAACTGATAAATTCAACGTAACTTCCCAATTTCGCCCATGTCTATGTGTTGTGAGTGTTCTACAACACCATTAAAACTTTGTTTTGTGGGTTAGAATGAAATTCTAATGGTGCAAAACACCGCAATAATTTCATTCTTGTGCACAAACAGACGCAAGACCTGTGCTGAAAGTGAATTAAACCCATGAAAAGCTGAAAGTGAATTAAATCCATGAAAAGCAAGCATGTGGTTGGCTGCGGAAGAAAAACACACATTCAACAAAAATATTCCTTCAGTTGTTAATTTTAATAAAGAATGATTTCAATAAGGAACTACAAAGTTTTAGCAGCTCATCAAATTTACTACATCAAAAGCAGCTTCTCCTATTGATCTGATCCAAGTTCTTTTCATCCACTGTACTGCAGTGCAGTCCAGCCAGCTTGAATCCAGCAGCACTGAACATTGCTTCGTCACAGTGACCATGTCCTCGTTTCAAATCAAAGTCCGTCTGTGGACGTCTTCACCGTTGAATGGATCGTTTATATTCATCATCTCCAGCAGAAATTCCGGGACAGGGTCTTGGCTTTCTTGAAGGAAACGTCTCGCGCAGAAACCCTGCGCCATCGTCAAACCAGCCGCTGCATTGCGGTTGCGCATTCAGCGCAGGATTTTATGGCCTCGCACAATTTCACAGTCTCGTCGATGGCCGTGTCGTCACTCAGTTGTGACGCCATCCTGATGATCTTTCGCCGAACTATCTGCAGCGCTTCGTACATCGTGCGACCGTTGTCTTCCGCGGCGGGAACTTTCGCCAGTGGTTGTTGTCGGGCGTTGGGGGTGTCACCGCATTCGGGGGGGTGCGATGTGGTCGATTGTTCGTTGACTTGTATGTCGCTATCTGCAAATGAACACTCTCGCAGTTGGAGCAACGAGCAGCTTCCACACCAGCAAGACTTGTTAAACGTTGGCAACACGTGCATTTGTGAAAAAAACTTTTTCTGGCTGATGAAACGCATAGGCGTACGAGCCGGGTGGCTGCCGCCGCCTCCACCCGGATTGAAAAATTTCAGAGCAAGCGCAAGTTGCTCAAAAACCCTGAATTACAAAAAAATAATTCAATATCGTGAAAAATTTTAGGGCAAATTCTGTTTTTCAGGGCAAGAGCAAATTGCTCAAAAATCCTGAATGGTGAAAAAAATTAATGCAGTGTATATTTATAAGAGGTTTCGGGCCCCATTCGGATTAAACTAAAAAAGTTAGTTTCAGGGCAAAATGTTTATATTCAGGGCAAATTTATTGTTTTTAGGCAATTTTTTCCGCCCTTTCAGTAAAATGCCTTCCCGTACGCCTGTTTGTAATTGTCGACTACGGAATTTAACAAGGAAACAATCACCAAAGTAAGGAAACAATAAGTGCTTTGTTTATGTTTTACCTATCTTATTTAGCAGCAGAAAATCGCCCATTTGGCCTGAGTCGTAAAGGGGAAATATCACGATGTGCGTTTGAAGTTCAGTAAAACATAGGGCCGGACACAATAGTGAGCTTTTGACTTTACTTGGAAGAGGAAGATTTATTCTCTAGAATAGATTATATTTAGAGTAAGGGAAACTTACCGTATTTGAATATAATTAGAAATGGTATACTCGTAGTTGTTTGAAATAGATAAGCAAACCCAGCCATTCGAATATAATAATAGGTTAACACATGATATTTCGAATTTTATAAAAACAGGTAAATTCATAGTCCTTTGAATCTAATCAAAATAAGAAGTTATCACTTCTGGGAATGAGTTTATTGTTCTGGTTACCTCGCATGTAAACAGGAATATTACAGAAGTTCCTTAACATTTGGAAACAGCCGTATTTCAGTTTCAGCAGCAAGAAACAACAATTGCAATCCATGTTGCTGAAAGACGTGCATTTAAGCAACAGACTTTAAGTGTTAAGTTCCCGGTCACAACCAGTCCACATAAATTGAAGAAAACACCATCAAAATATTTTCTATAAAATTCACTACATTTTGGGTAATTTCATATCAAATTTAAAGGAAGGTGTAATCCTCTGTCTTAGATTTTCCTTGTTTTCAAGTATTTCATTGTTTTTTAAAAATGATCACCAAAGAAAAACAATTTTTTCTATATCTCGTAACAGGTCCTTGTGTCATGGTCAGTTGAAATTGTCACCACAAGGTGGAGATTTACTTTGTGAGCACTCTTCTTTTGCTCAGAGGTCAATGCAAATTTGCTTGTATGTTCATAAAAATAATCTACACAGATGCACAAAAATTGGTCTCTGGGTGTTATAAAGTAGGAATCCAAATATGTAGTCAAAATGTAAGAAAAGCCACGTAAAGGTTGAAAATTTTTTAGCAATTCTGTTAGTTCCGAACTTTGACTTCAAATTTCAAGTTGTTGAAACAACATTGCAAATTTTTTTTTATTTTGTGCAACTATGCTTATATTTTTTATTAGCTGTGGCCAGTGGGCCAAAATATTTTTCATTAATATAGATTTGGTAATTATGTTTTTCAGGGTTTTTAAAAAAATTGTGATGGAAGTTTGATACATTTTTACTCAATCACAATATTCTGTTAAAAACTTACATTCAACAATATGTCAACCATCCACCACATTTAAACTGTTGGACATTTTCCCACAAGTGTGTAGTATGAACAACTACATACAAAGAACCCACATTACTGTCTAAATGCTATAGACCAGGGGTTCTCAAACTTTGGTGTTATGGAGCCCATGAAGAGATTGACCATAATTTACGGAGCCCCACAATAAATTTCTAAAAAAAAAACAAAAAAACACACTGTTACTTACCCATTGATGTTCCTGAGTAAATTGGAATGCTTTATTTAATGACTCGGATGTATTTGCAGCCGTTATTGCTTCTTTGGACAGTTGCAAAATTAGCCAAGTCAGTATTTTAATAAGTAAACGAATAGCTCGCGGAGCCCCGACGTTTCTCTCGCGGAGCCCTGGGGCTCCATACAGAGCACTTTGAGAACCTATGCTATAGACTACACCAATAGTACATTTGTGTAAGGTATTCCAGTTGTTTCCTATTTCAACCTTGAACCATTTCTGACAACACTTTGAACCTTGAACCATTTCTGACAACACTATTCAGTGTTATTAATGAAAATCTTTCAGTGAATAGCATTTAAAATCACTTTCATGTCTTTTTTTCAATACTCTAGTATCTTCCAATACTCATAGACTGGATAGACTGGTTGTGGTATATATTGCCATGATGCTTCCAATCCGCAACACTGACTCACATTCGTTATCTTAGCTGTTGAATCTTCCACTGGTAGATCAAAGTCAGATTATTCCCTAAGTTAAGGTCACTGATTTTATCCACTGATGAAGTTAAAGTTCGTTTATGCACATTTATCCACACTAGTAACATAACCAAAGGATGTTTCNAAATTTTTAAAAACGTTGTTCAGTTTTTCTTTTGTGGTGCAGATTAAAATATAACACTAGCTTTCTAAATGCNGTGTGTGACACCACTATTATTGGCCTCATCCTTTCAATGCACAGTTGCAAAGATGGTGGAACAAAAATTTTTAAGTATCGTGGTTTCAAGGCTGCATTGCATAGCAAACGTCCAGCAAGACAACCAAGTCAGTGAGTTCATCTGAAGTTGTTACGAATGGTTACCTGAAAGCAATCAATTAGTGGTTGATTCCTACATCACAATTTAGCATTGTTGCATCATAGCTGTAGCATTACTTTAAAGACTCAAGGTAATGCATGTGATGTCACAGATTGTGATTACTTCCAACTAGCGCAGGGCCAGAAAAGTGCTTTGTTTTAATATCTGCCAAGTCTATTGATTTTGTAGAAAGTATCAAACCATTGTCAGACTATTTTGTATGATTCTGATGATCTAAACCAGTGGTTCTTAACCTGGGGTAAATTTACCCCTGGGGGTAAGTTTCACCTCCCTAAGGGGTAAATTTACTGAATCATAAATTGCAGTCAATGTAAATTTGCATATATCATTCTAAACTGTAAGAGTGTTAATTTCTTATTTTCAATAAATGAGCATCGTCGAGTGTATTGGGGTGAATCTGGTAATCTTGTTTGATAAAAGGGAAAGATATGTAAAAGGCCAAGAATCACTAATCTAGAAGGTCAATCTGTGTCACTGACAACTTCAACATCAACTGATCTAAACTCTTTTCTGTTGATTTCTTGGTCTAAACCAGTGATTCTTAACCTGGGGTAAATTTCATCTTCCTAGGGGGTAAATTTATAATAAATTATAGCAAATGTCCAATTTTACAAATTTTTACAAAATGTAATCTGGATTATTAGGCTAGTTAGTTAGTTACAGGACAAAATACAAGTACTTCTGACAGTGTTTGTTGGCAGATTGATGAGAGGCTCAATGTCAGGGGTAATAGTGCATTGTTACCAAGTAGGTTTACGGATATATCATACAAACTGGAGATGTTGCACTTTGGATTGTGATTCAGAGTTATGCTTAGCAGCAAGTTCTCTTTTCAGTTCATCTTTACACATGTAAATGCTCAGGTCCGTAACCAGCTTGGAACACTAGGGGTGGTGAAGAATTTTCTAAGAGGGGGCCAAATGTTTTAAATGATGTCCAATAGTTTTCACCTATATTCATCACACTTTTCCAGGGTGAAGCGAAAAATTTTGCAGGGGGGCCTCGCCCCTCCCTGGTTATGGGCCTCTACATTCCTGTCGCCATGAGGGTCTTTGGAGGGCTTAGCCCCCCAAAACAAAGCTCCAAGCCCCCGCAAATTGAAATATGAAACACCATAAATTAGTGGAATTTTTGTCAAAATTGAATGTCACGTCCCCCATGCGCGAACGTAAAGCCCTGCTATTGACAACTTTCTGGTGACAGTTATGGGCCTCTACCAGATTATGTGAGCACCTCATGTGCGCAATGCTGTTTCTGTTCACGACCTCATTTGGAGTTAGTACGTAAAAGGAGATTGTAGCTCTTTCAGAATGAAAAATCCTCTATTGTGCAATCAAATTTTACTGTTTTCATAATGGTCACACTCTAGCACTATTTTTCTCTTTCTTTTCACAGCATGCTATAGACTGGACAGTGGACAGCCTTTTCTGGGATTTTAGTGAATGAGTCATTCATGAGTTCCGAAATGCAGGTTTATCGAAGAAAAGTTATTTAGAATCACACGTGGATTTCAGGTCGGCTTCATCATAAGAGATGGTGTTCAAAACCTCTGTGTCTCTTTTCCTCAAGTGCCCAATTATGGTTCAATGAAGTCATCAATTTTGTAAAATCGCTTCACTCCATCCAACACACGTTCATGACAGCCACATGTCTTTGCAGATCAATTGCGCTCAATTTCATACTGTAGGAACGCTGTCTATATGAGGGTTCGTTCTGAAGACAATTAGGATTGGAAGCATCCTGTCGCGTTGCTTTTGCAATAGCAAAGAAAAGAAACTACATATAATTGGGAAAAGACTTATCAAACAGCACACCATGGATATAATCGAAAAGAGAACAAAAGAAGAAATTTAAGAATTTTTAAACCATACAGTATACATTGTCGTATAAGTGTTATTTCTTGTCATATTTTAGATCACACTGCAGATGAAACTCGAAGTAATAAGGCAAGAGTCACCCTTCAGCTAGATGAGTCAACTGACATGTCGAACTGCATGTATTTGTTGGTTTACTGTTGATATATTGGCTAAATGCAGTTGAAAAATCGAGTTCTTGATGTGCGAAAGTCTAGAGATGACTATCGAAGTGACTGATCAGGAAAAATGGATAATTTATTTCAACTAAATAAATTCGCACGATCACTTTGGCTCGCTTTGCACAGACGGCGTCTCCTCTATGCTCAATGAAGTCAGGTTTTACAACTCGGTGAATAAACAGGCTTTGCACATCACTTTTACTCTTTGTGTTCTTCTTGGGCATGCACTGGCAAGTAAAGCCCTTCCAGAATTTNTGAAGATAATTTTATCAGGGCACTCGTCTTCTCAAAGTGCTGTATAAAGATGAATTAATTGATCTTTACAAAACTTTATTCCAAATTAATATCTTGCAACTGTTTGACTTTTCCAAATTTTGGTGTGGATTGGGCGAAGAGTTGCCAATGCTGTCGATGCGCACATTTGAAGTTATTATACCTTTTCAAACTATTTATTTCTGTAAGGCAGGTTCTCCTCAATGATGACCATAAAACAAAACATTGATCTCGATTGATTCCAAAGAATGGCATGAGAGTGTCTCTTTCAACCACTGTACCCAGAATCTCAGATACTGTGCATAGAAAACAAGCACAAAAGTCTCACTGAGTGACTGATTGGTTGAGGTTGTTTGTTATTTTTCAATAAAAGAAAATAAATTTTTTAAATTTCAACAACCTCAGCGAACCACCTGCAAGTATTCATGCTTACTTGTAACTGCATTTTATTAAAGTTTTATGTCAGGAACTGATAAGTTTCATACAAGCATTACCCTAAAATTAGTTCCAGTAAGTACAAAATTTCGTGTATCTGTGTGTACCTTTGCAACGTTTTTCCAGGAGAATCTGCCCTGGACCTTTCCAGAAAAGTCATACCTTATTGGCTCTCAAAGTGTTAAAGAACATTCCCAATAGTCTGCAATCAAAGTCAAAAACAATCACTATATAGAATGTACATAATATATATGTATCATGATTTTTGTGAATCATATTATGATTCAGTGTGGTGGATTGGCATCATCATGGAAGTGGATGAACAACAAAGTGAAGTCAAAGTTAAATTTATGTCCCCACATGGTCCTAGTAAATCTTTTCATGGCCATCAAGAAACAACATGTGTTGGGTGACTTTACAGCAAATTCTCTGCATAATAAGAGCACCACAGTCAGATATGAGTAGTGGAAGAAATTACAGCATTGAAAGTATTGACATGAAAGTGATGTTAATGCTTTTCATTGAAACTTTTCATCAGTGAAACTGAATATGATCAAAGTGTTGACTTATAAAAATGATACAAAGGTGAAACAGAAACCACTGGAACACCTTACACAAATACTGCACATTTGTGGTCTAGGTTAAATCATTTTTATTAGACAATAATGTGCATTTTTTGTATGTGATTGTTTATACTCCTCACTTGTGGGAAAATGTCCAATAGTTTCAGGGTGAAAAGTTGAGATACTGTTAAATGTAAGTTTTAGCAGTATATTGTGTACATGTATAAAAATGTATCAAAACTCCATCCCAATTTCAAGAACCCTGAAAAACTTTATTACCAAACCTATATTAATAAAACATTTAAGCATATTTGTAAAAAAATTTTAAAAAATTCATTTGCAATGTTGTGTCAACAGCTTTAAATATGAGGTCAAAGTTTGGAACTAAAAAAATTGCTACAAAATTTTTCTCTAACAAAACGTTGTTTTTCTTACATTTTGACTGCAGATTCGGATTCATTGAGCTTTGAAACAACCTGAAACCAATTCATGTGCATCTACTATATGTAGGGTGATTCTATATGTGACATTTTGATAAATTTTTTTGAAGACAATTCATTATAATTTTTGTTTGGTGCATTTCTGAAATTTTCTTTTGATATCAGTAGCAAACTACTTCATAATGACTTGTTTAAAAAAAATACATATTTCCAGTTAGAGATAGACCGACCTATATTTGGGTTTCATTGATATATCGATATCAGCCAAAACGGCCGATTTTGTCAGCCTCAGTAAGTGTTGACAAAATGCTGTTACATTCCTCACGCATCCAGACAATTGCACATGAAAGCACAACGAACCAAGTCCAGATAGTCATCTTGCAGCAATGCACCTGGTGTGTTTTCATAACAAAAAGTGGACAAGATGAACCATGAAGCACGCATCGGCCGATGCAGCCAAAGCAAAAGCATTATCATCAATTAGATTAATTAAAGATCATAGCAAAATATTGAGATTGCTGCATGTTGAAAAATATTAGCTCATAAATCCTGAAAAATATTCGCTCGTAAATACATTATATTTTTGATAATGACGCAGAAAACAAGATTTAAAAATTTTGGATATATCAGTAATTGTTATCAGCTATTGTCCATGAATGGCTGATGTATCAGTATCGGCCACAAAAATCCATATCGGTCGATCTCTAATCCAGCCATGATATAACAAGCATTTTGTGGTGAATAAATGCATGTTTGTTACTTGATTGTCTTGCACCACAATTTAAAGCTATCGTTTATTAATATATGCAAAGACATTTTAGTCATGCACAGGAATGTAATAAGGAAGCAATGCAAACTATTGTATAAACACTGAGTGAACTAAACAAACACAGAACTAATTTAATTTCTTTCAAATTGTGCACTGGAACATGAAACAAAGATGCCATCACACATGTCACAGAGTGTGGTGCGTGTAACCAATTTACTTCGTTTATATGAAAAATCTAAATAGTACGAAAGTAAATAATGAGGTAAATGTGTTCAGTAAAGATAATGTGACATACAAAGAAAAAGTGGTCTGCAAAATTTTTGCGGAAAAACTTGATGCAAAAAAACGTGACATGATTGACATAAATATTGGCCAAAAAAGCAGTCATATTTTGGAGGTAACATGCAAAATGGAAATTTCAAGCATTGAATACATCTCTTGCACTCATACTGCACCACTTAGTAGTTGTAAAAAAGTTTTATCAACACCAAAACAATTTAGAAATAAAATGTTTATTTAACACATTAAATTAAGTCACCCACTATTCTCCAAACATCACCACTAGATGATGCTGCACATAACATGTGTTCCACAAACAAGAAGAAAAACTTCAATGCTTCTGGTTTTAAGATTTATCAAATAAATATCTCTAAACTCAGTTTGAAAATATAGTCCATGGTTGACATTTGTGTGGAATTGCCCTGTAGAGTATTTTTGAAGATACGCACAAATTTACATTGACCTATGAGCAAAAAATAGTGCTTGCATAGTAAATCTTGCCTAGAGGTGAATAATTCAACAGGCCACAATTCAAGAAGTTCATGAGATACCACAATTTTTTTTTTCTTTGGTGATCATGTTCAAAAGGCAATAAAATATATGAAAACAAGGAAATTCTGAAATGTAGGGCTACAAATATTTACTTTTTTCTAACAATTGATATGGAATGACCCTTTGCGAAAGCTTTATGACAACATGGACATGCATTGGCTAATTTTCAGTTATTCTGAGCTCTAAGTGGAGGCGCATTGCAAAAAAACAAAACTTTTGTCCATCCAAACTTCAATCAGTTTGTACTTATCCATTCACTGAGAAAATGCACTCAATCAAAAAGGTGTCAATTTTTAAGCATACCTGCAGAGAATTGTGCCTGGTCATCGTTGACAGTCTGTCGTTGACTGTGTTCCAACAAGGAAGCGGCCGCTGCAGTTGAACTGATGGCCGGATCATCCTTTGATGTTTCAGACTCGAGTTCTTCACATGCAACGCAGTAATTGGCGCCTTCACGATTTTGCAACAGGATTGTGTCGCAGGCAGGACACAACTTGTCCAACATTTTGTATCCTGACAGGAGACAAAATCAGTTGCAACGGTTCAGGTCAATTTTGAAATGGAATGTGAAAACTACTGACATTAAAAAGTACAAGCAGAATTAGATACCTGCGAAGTTAAACAGAGTTTTCTCTGGCTTAGTGAAACTGACCAGTAAATTTACTGGTAGACTGGTTTGTTTGTTTGCCACTAAATTTGTAAAATTTATTCAGCTTGATGTAAGCCGGCTGCCAGTTTCGGTAAAAAAGTATTAAATAGCTTTTTGTTCATTTTAGCACAAAATATGAGTAGATGCTGCATATATACAATAAATAAAAGTTCAACTGTGCTAATGCCGCTACATATTTCCTAACTGCACACCCAGCGCAGCATATTAGAAAAGAAGATAAACAAAAGCTTGTGATGAAAAGATTTCATGTATACTCACAACCAACAATTAAATGGAAGTCTTCAAAGCAAAATTATAGGTACAATATTTTTATTTATTGCCATATTCAAGTTCCTCTTACATGAAACATATGCAAACATATGAATAAATAGCTTAGCGACCTTTACTGCATGTGCTGTGACGCTTCTTTCCAGTCCTGCCCTGGTGTGTAGAGAACACATTCACAAAGTCCAGTCAATGTACTAATTACTACCTGGGTTTTCCGGAAGGCCGCCCAGTCTTTAGTTCGCCCATGGGCGCTTATTTTAGGTGGGTGTTCATATGGTGCTAAGATTTCAGTTGAATACTATTTGTACCTGTTCCCTTACACGGTACGTCCAACGTTATACAGCGTTTGAAAACTTTTAGATATTTGTGCCCACACTCCAGACTGTATTGTGTGCCATTATGACATACAATGTAAAAAGCCATTATGATATGCAAGGTGATTTACAATGCTTTAATGCATAAAGTTTAGACAGGCAATATGTGACTGCCGTATAACAGCCCGGGCAGTTATTTGGTCCACGTCTTAATTTCCCAATGTGGCTATTTTCCTATTGACAGCCCTGGGCGGCCTTCCGGAAAACCCCGGTAATACTGATTGTCGGGTCAAGCTCATGTATCTTTTTCCTAGACATTGATAAAATTTGGTTCTATTGCCATGATTGTTGTCCTCAGCAATTCGCTTAATGGCGAACCCATAACTAAGGATCTTCGACAAGGTGGCAAGTTTGGAATATGCGAAAAAATCACCATAACAACAATTACAACCTGGAGCTATCTCCTCCAGGTACATTTTGAGCTTCTCTGGGTCCAACAGGTACATTTGTCTCAAGTCGATTGAAAGAGGAGTTATGGAGGGGCGCGAATTTTTGTTCAACTGAGCCGCGGTGATGAAGGGGGACCTGGCAAGAGACCTTATGATTCCCTGGCGTCGGATCATCGATGGTGCCTCAGTTTTATACCTACTCTCAGATTGTACAGGCGATCTGCAAACCAAAAGTCAGTCGTCATGAATTTTGTGCAAGTTGCATTGTTTACCATTTTTGACATTAAAAGGAGTGAGTCACAAAGCACGTACGTCTGTTTCTATAGTTCATAGATTTAGTGTGTGGCAGGTACATCCAGTGAAGGCTATTCATAAGAAAATTTAGCGAACCTGAATCCAGGTTGTGAGCTTATGCAGTGGAGCTGAATCCAGGTTATGAGCTCATTCAGTAAACCTGAAACAGGTCATGAGCGCATTTACTGAACATTAAGCCAGATAGTTTGAGCCACTGGCGCAAGAAAATTGAGTTAAAATTGACGAGTTATATGTAATTCTTTGTAACCAATGTGACACCACGTGAAAACCCATCATTTGGCCAGTGAAGCATTGCTCCGATTTCCCCAAATTAGAATGAAATTTGTACATGAGTAGTGCACAGAGATATCATTTTAGGACTGTCTCATCCAGCATTTCCTACCAGTGTATCTCATAATTGTTCGTTGACTTTAGTTCTATCAGATACTAAAGTTGGAAAAGGCAGGGCCCCGCACAAAGAGTATTGGTCAAGAATTGTGGCGTCCAGCATTCTTAACACATTTGCTGCCAGCGTACGAATATATCGTACTTGAAAATCAGCCTGAAATCAAGCAATTTTCAGTTGTCTCAAACAACTGCATAGCTCCTCTGCCAATTGTGCTAGAGAGCTGTTCAAACCCTTAAAAGACTCAGCAAGTCTTCGAATCTGGAATGAAAAAAATTTTTTGGTTATGAGTTTTGTTGTTTTTGTGGGTGATGTCACAAGGAAGGTAGGTTTTTAGCCATTTTGTATCATGTTACCTGGCCCAGAGCCCAACTGCTAGATCAGGGGTTCCCAACCCTTTTATGATCTCGTACCACTGGGGCACCCCTTATGGTCAACTAGTACCACTTCTTCCAGAACAACTAATTTGATCAAATCTTAGTTTATTCAGAAGAACAATATATACATTAAAGTAGCAATAAATGACCACAACTAAATTTAATGAGACTTTTGTTGTTTACCATCCACCAATTGGTTGATGCCTGGCGTAAATTTGCTAACATCGCATCGAAATTCATAATGTTGTGATGCAATAGGAATACCAGGTTGCAGGAAAATTTATTTATTTAGAAACAAAACCTGATACGCAAACTAAAAAGCCGTGAATCCAGGCTTTTGTCAAAAATGCAAGTTACTTGCGTACCACTGGAAGACCTTGGCATGCCACTAGTGGTGCGCGTACCACAGGTTGGGAACCCCTGCGCTAGATGGAAGTATATTGCTCAAGTTTTCATTGTCAACTAGGCTAGAATCCAAGTCTTTTGAGCTTTTCATTGACTTTCCAGCATTTCTGATTCAAAAGTTATGATCTAAAAAGAGTAAATAAATTAATTATTTAATAAGTGGATCAATTAGTTACTTTATTGTTTTTAGGTCATAACTTCTGCACCCAAAACTCCAGCAAGTCATTCAAGTATCAAAAAACTCAGTTTTTAGCCTAGTTTTCAATCAAAGCTTCAGCAAAATACTACTACCATCTCGCAGTTTAGACCTAGGACCAGATGAAGTGGACCAAAAGGCTCTAAAGCTATTCCAGCTATGGTGTCACTCACCAATAATCCAAAACCCAAAACCAAAAATATGTTTTTTCATAGAGGAGATTAATTAAAAGAGGGTTTGAACAGCTTCCTAGTGCAATCGGCAGAGGAGCTATGGACTCGCAAACACAGCTGAAAACAGCTTGATTTAGGCTGAAACCATATCGACTGCAAATGTGTTAAACAATGGAAACAAGCTCTACATAAAGCTACTTTTGGAGTTGGACCATAGTGTTTTGATAAATAACAATCAAAAGTATTTCAATTATGTTTTGTTTTCTGCTTAGTGTTTCAGTAAACCGCAAAATGACCATAATCCACACATGTCAAAGCAATTGTGTTTGCATTCTCTCAGGTAAGGTTGCGAAATAACAAATTTTGATCCAGATTATTTGACAAAAAGCTAGAGGTGACTATATTGCGGCTGTGTGCATTAAAACTCAACTTACCTAAATCAAAACAAAAACATTTTTCAATGCTTTAACTTGATACTAGCATCTGTTTATGAAATGAAATTGCTGCAACTTAAGTGATTTGCATAAGCTTTTGTTAAAAAGTTTCAGAGCGTACGCACTTTGTTCTAAGGCCTCTTAACAGGCTGATTAAGCTCAAGACCACTTGATGTATGTTCATTTGCACACATTTCTTCAAATCAAGATCTATTTAAAATCCACATGTCTAAAAAACATCATGAACTCAATCATTACTTTAAAATTGTGAAGCATCTACATTCAGAGCAGCATTATATGAACAATCTCACAGTTGGTTTATGAGAAGCTTTCCAAAATCACCACAATTACAATTCAGCAAAAGAATAAAGATTTTGCCACTTCCTTTGCTTACAGTACATACCTAGACCTGTTCCTTGGCAGTAGTCGACATTTGGGAGTGATGACCAGATCAATATGAGAATGTTTGCTTTTTAAATGCTTAAGCATGCTGCCCGTGCTCTTGCAGTACTTCATCTCGAGCTTACAGTGCTTGCAAACCACAATCTCTTCCGTGTCGAGTTTAACGAAATGTTCCCAAACGCACGATGTCTGTCTGCCCGGCATTACATGGACCAGTATGTGCTTAACTTAAGTACAACTTACTACAACATTAACTGATGCAAACTGCTTGTGACAGAAACATAAGAACGTAATTATAACAAACTATCAGTTTTATATTTTGTAAGTCAACAATATAACGCAGAAGAGCCCTTCGTCAACAGTGTGTGATAATAACTTCATAGTTGCTTCCAACTAGCATTCTGTATCCTACAAAGTATACCTAAAATTGAACAAAAATTTTCCTAGCAAATTTTTAAATCTAACCTAATCAGATCAAAACTTTCTATGTTTATTGTTACAGACTGGGTTTTTTTGCTGAGACATTTTGGGCATTTGTCCCATACATTTTGGATATTTGTCCCATCCCATAAACCTACCCTACTTATGATGTCACCCACAAAAAAAACGAAATCCAATGCCATCTAGAAGACTTGCCACATCTTTTGAGCATTTGGACAGCTCTCCAGTGTAATTGGCTGGCGAGTTATGGAATTGCAAAGTGACGGTTAAAAAAGTGGCACACATGGCTCTTAACATTTTGGCATCTGGCTGCTTTCGGGGATTTTCGGAAAAAAAACGCCTAAACGCATGTGGCTTTGCACGGGAATATCTCCACTCCTGTTCGGGTTACGAACTTGGTCGAAGCGTCAAAAGACACGGCTAGTCTTCTAGTCTGCATTCGAAAAAAAATTATTTGCTTGGGGGGTGCGGATTTTTTGTCAGTGACGTCATAAGTGGAGGACTTTTAGGCCACCTTGGCCCACTGTGCTTGGCCCTGGGCTCAAAGCGTTAGGTGGTAATATTTCACTGAAGTTTTAACTGGAAACTAGGCTACAATCGGAGTCTTTTGATACTTTGGATGACCTGCTACAGTTTCGAGTTCAAAAGTTATGATGTAAGTTAGTAAAAATATTTGACTAATTAGCTAATTAATTAATTTGTTTATTTTATATCATAACTTTTGAACCAGAAATGCTAGAAAGTCGATCAAA
>JGI24158J21664_10002934_pt1 | contig 21111 bp, 11 predicted proteins | sample Ectturendosymbi3_FD_21664 | JGI IMG/M metagenome (IMG submission 21664)
TTAATTAACTAATTAGCTAATTAGTCAAATATTTTTACTAACTTACATCACAATTTTTGAACCCGAAACCCCAGCAGGTCATCCAAAGTATCAAAAGACTCAGATTGTAGCCTAGTTACCAGTAAAAACTTCAGCAAAATACTACCACCTAACAGTTGGCGCCCAGGGCCAGATGAAGTGGGCCAAGGTGGCCTAAAAGTTTTCCACTTATGACGTCACTCACAAAAAATCCTCATCCCCAAGCAAAAAATTTTTTTTCGAGTGCAGACCAGAAGGCTTGCCGCGTCTTTTGAGACTTTACCGGGTCTGTAGAGCATACCGGACCAGAGAAATTCCCACGCAAAGCCACGTGCATTTAGGCGTTTTTTTCCGAAAATCCCCGAATCCTAGCAGACGCCAAAGTGTTAAACCACTGAGCCTAAACTTTGGAAAGTTCTTAAAAAGGGAAGAATAACTGTTCCCATGAATTCAAACGTGGAACCAGTCATTACGACCAAATCGAAAGACACCAAGATCAGAGCCAAACTGAAAGCTATTGCCATAGCAAACCTAAAATGCTTCCGCTACGCTATGAAGACAATGTCACTTAAGTGACAAACTGGGCATTTTATTCGAACCGAGTCATGCGAAGCGGTACAGTCAAACAAGGTTTGAAATAAGAAGATCCATGGGTGGTTCCGTAGCCACTTCCATTTTAAAAATTGCTTATCGATTGTCAAGCCGTAATTAGTCAAAGGTGATGAACATATCAGCCATTTGTTTTATGAAAATCAAATGTAGCCCTGCAACAACATTCCAAAACAATTATTGTGAAATCATGTCATCAAAATTAAAGCATTACAAAGACTTCAGAAGTGTTTGTAAATTTTTGTCAGCATCAACACCGTGGTCATTGTAGTGTGAAAGCATTGTTTGTGCTTAAATTGCAAGGTTTTTATGAAACTGGTCTAAATATAGTAAACTCCTAGCTAAAAACATCCAGTATCCACCGATTTTGAATAAATGTTCCATAATGTTCCATATTGAGTGACCAATAACAAGTTTTCTAATGTTAATTTGAAGTAAATAAAACAATGATCATTCTGATTTGGAACAAAGCTTTTGCGTAACAGTGCTGCAAAAAGTGAAGTAAGCATTATCGTCTGGCATCTCAATTCTGTTTGAATGTAACCCATAGTTATTCATACTTGCAATCTAAATACATGTACAAAAAGAAATAAGATTTCATTGAGTGACCAGTAACAAGTTTTCTAATGTTAGCTTGAAGTAAATAAAACTGTGATCATTCTGATTTGAAGTAAGCTTTTGCATGTTAGTGTGGTGAAAATAAGGCAAACATTACGATCTGGCATCTAAATTCTGTTTGCTACAGGTGCAAAAGCTCAATGTTATGTTGTGTTAATCCTGACTAATATTGGTAACTCCATTAACTTAAAAAATCAGCCCAGTTACCAAGGCATTTCCACTCTGATTTGCCCACTGTTAAAATACTATTGCAAAAAATATGATTTGTTGTTTTTAAATTCATTAGCTTTGCAAAACAGGGACAAGCAACAATACAAAGATTTGTATCATTGTGAACCTTAAGCTTAGTGATAGGGTAAATCAGAATCATATGTTAAGTTTAGTACTGAGCAAGCATGCACGAACTTCCATCTAACAAATGCTATTTTGGCAGCTGTTCATTGGGGAGCAAGTTAATGAATCACATTAAAATTTGTTGATGACAGCAAGTGGTTATCAGCAACTACCTAAGTAGTCTAAAAAAATAATTGAAATATTTATTATACTGTACATCTGTAGTATGTAACAATAGTGTGTCAACACTTTGAGAGCTGGTCTACTGATAAATCGTACCCAGATTTCAGCCTAAAACCAGCAGTTGTCAGTTGCCTTACCAACAACATAGCTCCTCCATCAATTGCGCTAGAGAGCTGTTTAAACGCTCAAACAGATCAACCAGTCTTCTAGTCGGCACTCGAAAAAAATTTTTTGGTTGGGGGCTGCAGATTTTTTGTGAGTGACATCATAAGTGCAGTAGTTTTTTGGTCATTTTTGCTCATGTTACTGGGCGTAGGGCCCAACCGCTCCGCCAAAATATTTCGCTGAAATTTTCATTGGAAACTAGGCTCGAGTCCGAGTCTTTTGAGCCTTTAATCGACTTTCTAGTGTTTTTGGTTCAAAAGTTATGATCTGAAATAAACAAATTAATTAATTATCTAATTAACTAATTAGTCAAATATTTTTATTACTTTAGATCATAACTTTTGAACCCGAAACCCCAGCAGGTCATCCAAAGTATCAAAGACTCAGATTGTAACCTAGTTTCCAATAAAAACTTTAGTGAAATACTACCATCTAACAGTTTGGGCCCAGGGCCAGATGAAGTGGGCCAAGGTGGCCTAAAAGTCCTCCACCTATGACGTCACTCACAAAAAATCCTCATCCCCAAGCAAAAAATTTTTTTTCAAGTGCAAACTACAAGACTTGCTGAGTCTTTTGAGTGTTTGATCGGGTCTGTAGCGCTTACTGGACTGGAGAAATTCCCGCGCAAAGCCATGTGCGATCCAGCTGTTTTTGCGCAAACCGCATGAATTAACCCAGCTGCAAAAGTGTTAAGAACCTCTGCACTAGACTAAACGATCAACTTATCCTTTGCAAAACTTGCTCTGATGCCACAGTTGCTTTCATCACATTTTTAATTGTATGGTAATGAGCAAATTGAGCAATGTTTGTTGCCGGACTTTTTAACAGGACTATGTCAAATCCAGGATCCTGCAAATTCATGTCATATTTTGATGACCAAAAAATTTAGTTGGATTTGGCAGTTTGTCTAAGGTCATGGTTGCAAGTTGGTTTGTAAGTGAACTCCTGTTCTAATACAGTAGTAATATGTAAGAAAGATTATTGTACATCTTTTTTCTTCAAACTTAATTTAGTATATACATGTGTAATAGCAAATTATAGTGTTTTCTAATATCTTGCAGAATCTTTTTTGTAATTATAAGCATACTGTTTAATCATGTTATCAGGAAGTGGTGATGCTTTGTCTCCTGTTTCTGCTTGTTCTTCTGAAAGGGTTAAACAACTTTCACAGAAGCTGTACAAATGCTTTCGCAGTTATGAGTCATTTGTTTTATGGGTTCAAAAAGTCTTGATATGGGAAAAAACGGTTCAGTCTGTTGTGTTTTTTTGCCTGGCACATGCTGTATTTTTGCTAATTTCCTTACAAAGCCATCACATTTTTGGTTACATTTTTTCTGCAACACTTCTTGGAATTTTGGTTGATTTGTGGAAGCATAAGATTTGGCCTGAAGTTAGGGCTGTTCCTCCTGATGAAGATGCTGAGTGGAGTGAACTTCATCCTAAACAATTGGGATTTCTAGAAATCTGTGAAGTGTTTGCTGAGAAAATCTTAATGTTTCAATCAGTTTTGTTTTGTATACTTGAAACAAGAAGGAACTTTCCTGGTAAATTTTGCATTGTTTTCTGTGCTTGTTGTACAGTTTTATGCATGGTTGGAGAACAAGTTCCTGGAATTTTGGTGTCTTATATTGTATTACTTTTTATGCTACTGTGGCCACTGATGTGGTATCACAATATACTGACAAAAACCTTGACCTACCTTAAGCCATTTGCAGAACAACTAGAGTATGTACTGAAGTATCGTTCTCCTCACTGTCATCCTCAAACTAAGTCTTTGGTATCTAAACCATTGATAGAGAAAGGTGATGATATAGAAGATTTTGTGCCATCATCTAGTGAAGAAACTGAAGCAATTCTAGCAAGGGCATTGTGTGATGAATCAGAACACTCTGAATCTGGCGATGATGCATGTTGTGAGGAAATTCCCTCTGGTTCAAGATCAAGCACACCAGATGGCTTAACTGCAAATGAAACATATCTGAATGCACTTCCCTCAGAATTTCCTGTTCTTGTTGACAGCTCTGACTCAGAAAATGAAAGTGTGTATGAAAAAAATCTTATTTCATCTCAGCACTCCAATACTAAAACTCTTAACTCGCAAACAATGGGATTTCCAGCCAATGGCTCAGAAATGATTGTAGGGGCAATTGGCAACATTTTCAAGGATACTTTATCAACACTGGTGCAATCTGTGCATCAAGATGCAGTAGATGCAAATGTTGTACATAGTAGAAAATCATCAGCTTCTGGTAGTGACTTTGAACTTCTTGACATAGATAAAGATAATGTAAGCTCATGATAGAACTGTGCATAACTGAATCAAGCTTGATGCCAGAGTTCTTGCAAACTTGTTGCAAGACAAAATGAAATTTATATTCCACTTGAGATAAAAATTGTGGTCATACTGAAATGGTGCTGTTTTTACAGTTAAACCTATGTGTATTGTTGACTGTGATTTATAAGCACTTGTATTTTCTGGATGTTATGAAAAGTTTGTGCATGTGTTGTGTGTTTTTGTTGTATTGACCTACATGTACACAGGTGTGTATTGGCATGCTGAGTAGCATTAAGATGCTTACTCTATGAGAAAATGTTGCCCCATAAATGGAGTTTTGCTTTGTTGCAGACAATTGTCTTCAACCTGGATTTTAGTGCACTGTGCAATGTCAGAAGTTCCTATAAAAGAGAGCTCAGTCTTTGACTGTAGTTATAATTTTGTTAATAATTTGAATTCATTTGGATTTGCAATACCTAAATTTTCTATCCTTTCCAACAAAACACTGTAGTGTAGTTTTCATATTTTTAACGCATTTTATGTAATTTGCAAACAAAATGATCGACCCTGAAACAAAATTACATTTAACACAACATTGTATCAGTGTTACATTTTGTTTTTCTGATTGTAATGTATGAAAGCTTTTATTGCAGTTGCAGACTATGCTAGAACACAGCAATGTCTGTTGAAGGACCTACTGAAGAAAGTGTAATGGACATAAAATCAGTAGATGATGACCAACAAAGCATTTGCTCTGCTGGTGTTTTCAGTGATATTACCACACCACTCAATGTGGAAAGTGACTATCCACTGATAGAAACTCCACAGGCTACAAACAATATTTCTCAAATTAGAAATCGACAAAAGCGAGCGCAAGCTTATATAAAGCTAAGAAGACAGCAAAGAAAGGTGTCATATGTTATTTTGATATAAGAGATTTGCTTGTGATCAGTCCTATTTCTCCTTGCAGCGTAAGCCCTTGGCATATATGCGGTTATGTAGTTCTGGTATTGCTTTAAGGCCAAGAGTTTGTGAAAAAGTTATTATTAACCCGTGACAAGGTGCTTGTTTAACATTTTTACTGTGATATTTTCATAGAAATGTGGCAAAGAAGTTTGTATGCCAAGTGGTGTTATTTTTGAAAATTTTGATGCAGTGACCTACAAAAAATATGTCCCCAATTAAAATATGATTTAATTCTAGAAATTCAGCATATAGATACAGGAAATCCACACAAGTTAAGAACCTAAGCTTTTAGGGCTTTAAGCTTTCATGATGGGGATGACTTCATATGTTCTTCAGCATAAATATGAGCTCATTCAGTGAAATTCGTTGTTGTGATGTGATTATGATGTTTTCTTGTTGTATTAATAAGTTTTTTGTGGTATCTGTTTTGAAACCAGTTTACACTAACGTTAAAACCTTGAATTCATGCACTAATCTGTGAAATTTTCAAGATTTAAATGTATCGAAAGTTAGTTAAAGCTTTGTTTTCAGACATATGTACTTAAACTTAATATAAGAGTTCCTTTTAGGTCAGAAGTGCGCCACTATTTTGGATATTTTTGTGTTGCCAGCCAACTTAAACTAGATGATTAGGTTCTTTTCGCGTTCTAAACCTCTGCGCGATCAGCCCATTTTGCTCCTTACAAGTTATTCCGGAATAGCATTCGATATTTTGGATTCAAAATAAAGATTCCGGAATATTCCAGAGCCTCCTAATCTTTCATAATGCATATCCCTAATGTCAAGTACCTTAAGTTGCTGCAGCCCTTTCATGGTTTCATGTTTTTTGCTATTTTTGGTTTGGCCACCAACGTGTCTCAGGCATCAGCCAATATTGATTGAACTTTGAGGAAACACTTCTTCACAAATAGTTCGGTCTAGTAATTTTGTTATGTCATTACAAAAGTAGTAACAGTTGACTTATTCGTGAGAGCGGAAGCCTGAAGTCCGTGATTTGCTTGGCCTCTCGCTCGTTTGCATGACCAGGGTTTTTTAAGGTGTATTTGGGACCCGACTCGGGTTCCTAGAATTGAATCGGGTCCCTAGAATCAGAGAAATTTATTATCGACTCCCTAGAATCAGAAAAAATTGGGTCCCTAGAATGAGAGAAATCGAGTCCCTACAGGTCCATGCCAGGTACCTAACACTTTCCTTAAAAAAAACCTGCATAAACTGGTTTTACTTTCTGAAGGAACGAATCAAACTGCGCAAGCAAAGACAAAAACTTCGAGCCGAGCTTGGAGACGATGCTCCGCCAATCGAAGCGCCTAAAACGCTTGACAACCAGCGCGAAAAAGAGGATACAATCGTTCAGAAGGACGACCGTGAGGTTTTACTGGATGAAGAGAGCGATGAAATGGCGCCGTACTTTGAGCGAAAACAAAGCCCTAAGATACTGTTGACAACATCGGACAGGCCAAGATCGGTCAGTGGCTTTGTGCAGTTAGATTCTGATGTTGCATTTTCTACTGCTGAGGGCTTCTTGGCAACATTTGGAAGTAATTTTTGTATAATGCTGGCGTATAAGAAGTAACCGAGCGTAAGCTTTTCACTGCTCACAGCAATTTGCGGGTAGTTGCTTGTATAGGTCATCAAAGATTTCGAAGAACGTGTGAGTGGACTGCTACAATAGAATAGCATTTTGTTTACAGAAGCATGGCAGGCTTCCACATGAGAGCAAATCGACTGTTTATGCTCCAAATACATTTTGCATGTGAATCTTTTATTACAAAGCGTGTTTGGGTGTGCACAAACATTTTTCTTTCATATGGAACGTTGTTTTCAAACTATTATTTGTCATTTTATGAGTATGCCTTACAAAACAGCAAACGTTTATCGTGACGTCTGAGAAAAACTTTATGCTAAGTGCCATTGGCCTCTTTAGTGGCTGATGAGTTGTTCTCAGTTTGCTTCAATTGTTTTCACTTTGGGAAAATTCCCGATTAAATTCCGTCAGTAACTTTATCTGACGTTGCAGTTATTGTCAAACTACTCCTTTAATCTGCTAGACTGTCGTATCCAAACGTTTGAAATAAGTCAGTTGAGTACGCGTAAGATTTACGAACGTTCTGTTAATAGGAACAAGTGTGGCTTGCCGCGCTGTCAAAACGCCCTCTTCAGCGCTGGCGGGAACCGTGAAAACAAGACATTATTTTGTCCTTTTCTTAAATGATTTTGGGTGAAAAGCCAAGTTCATTTTTTCCGACACTCTCTTTTTGCATCTGCCTCCAGAAAGCTGTACTAAGTGGTGGTTTACCTATTTACTCTAATTAATAAAAATACAGTGACGTAAGAAGACCCGGTCGTTTCACTGACTTAAAAACAATATGGTTTGTGTAACAAACGAGATTCGTTTTTTTTTTGCTTTGCATGCGCTCCGATTCCAAAGCAGTCAACTCTTCCATAAGGTTGCAGTTTTATTGAGAGGTTTTGGTCCTGTCGCGTAGCCATAGCGATATGATTTTTTCAAACAAGAAAAGCCTGGCATAAAGCAAAACACCAACTCAACTTGTGTAAATCAAGGAACGTGTTTGCTTCAGTTCCTTTCAAATCAATCGGGCTCCTGCCTCTGAGATCGGAGCCCCGCTTGATGTACGGTTTTAGCCGTAAAACGTGAAGAAATAAGGGGCTGTTCGCAAAATCAATAGCAATACAAGCGTACATGCTGTATTCTTTTCAGTGCCACCCCTCCTAGAAATTGTATGGCAGTATCTCGATACTAAACTGCCTTGAATCATGTTTAGAATGTTAAATGGTTTCTGATCAACGACCATCAAGTATTGCTTCGGCATTGCCGGCTGGAAGATCAACTGTTTTCGATATTTGTAAAAGTTTGCGGCGAACATTTACTTCCCTCCTACGAACGGCTTGCGCGCTTAGAAAAATGCTAATGAAAGTGAGTGGCCTCGAACCTGTCGACGTTAACATTTCTCAAACTGTTCGAGTCCAAAATCCTGTTTTTCAGGCACTGAACGATTCGCTTATAGGTTAACAATATTTCACGAGTTCTGAAAAAAAATCGGAAAGCATGACCTACCGTAAGCACGATTTTCATGCGACAAAACTCGTTTCCACTCTGCATTTTAACATTTCATGACCAGAGCCTTAGCTTCTTCGTGCCCGTGATGGGTTTGAAGTACACGCAAGCTTTTTCCTTGTCTTTTTATGTATTGTGTGTAGTTCACCCTTCTGTAGACAGCTAAGCGAAGCATTGCTTTGTATCGCAGCGAACCACTAGATTCTTGAAGGAACTCAGCGAAAGCATCCCCAACTCCTTCATGTTCTACCGAAGAGCTCTCGAACTGAAAAAAATAATTCCGCAAGCTGTCGCTAAAGGTTACACGGACATCATAGTCGTCAATGAAGACCGGAAAGTGCCCAGTATCCTTACTTCGGTTCCGCTATTCGGCGTAACTTCATCATGTTTGTATGCGAATTGGTTGATGTTGATGTGATGAAGTGAACAAAACCTGTGTGGCGGTTAAGGTTTTATTCGTCACAGCGGGAAAAGGTGCTTGCACCTTTAAAAAATAAGGCCTCGTTTGAAATTTTATTCAAACATCGTCATTCCTCTAATACAGTCTCATCAGGGTGCTGACTTCTAACCTAAATCCCAACATGTAACAAAAGACCGTTCTATCCAGTGTTTAAGGCGTTTTGAGGGACCGAAACGGTCATAAATTTTTCCGATGGTCTCCCAAAATACAGTAAAACCTCTCTGCGTAACCACCGCTGAAAAAACTCGCTTTACGACAATCTCTGTAATCAGATGAAGTAGTCGCGGTCTCTCAAAGTGTCTTAACGGTCACCAAGGACAAACCTTGAAAAAACCCGGTTGTAGCCAGGGTTTTATTCGGTCATTTTCCGATCGTAGATCAAAATTATTTTGAAATGGCCGAAAAAATTTAAATCATTTCTGTCAGAATGTCTAAAAATATAGGCTAAAAAACCTGTTATGGCGAGTTTTAATACAACTGTGAAAGAAATGACCGAAATTTTTCAGTGACCAAAATTTCTCAGCGAAAGAAAGAAACAGGTTGTAGCAATTGTATATAAATGCCCGCTGATCTACGCAGCACCATCATTTGCTTGTCGTGAACTGCAAGCTCGAAAAATGCAGATTTCATCTCTCTATTCCATAACTTTTCAAACTTGTTTTCGTTACGGCACACTATTAAATTCTGGATTTGGCCCGGCGCACCTAGTATACAAAGACAAAAACCTACTCGTCACGACCTTTGCAACGTAAACTATTGTGATGTCACAAACAGAAATTTAACGAACACTTTACGCATTCAGACAATTGTGATGTCTCATATGTCCGTTCCCTGAACTAAACAGTGTGTGAGCATCATACTGAAACAATGATGCTAAAGATTAAAAGCTTAAATGCAAAGCAACGCAACACGGACCAAACATTTAAAAAGCGTTTTGCCGAAGCATGAAACTTCCAACCTCTTTCGAGAGACGCCGGTGTGCCGCGGCACACAGTTTGGGAAAGCCCGCTCTGTTGTAAGGCAAGCACCGCACAACAACGTAATACCGACAGCGCGGACTGATTTGTCCGACCTGACGTTGACTTATGCGACGTCGTCCAGCATTCGAGACCGGGCTTGGTCGTACTGCTATGTTCCCGTACGGTAGTCAGCGTTGTAGTTGATTCACGTTTTCCGGATTGACTGTGGTGCCTTCAGTTTTGATGCACAGTCAGTGGAGTGTCCAGGGCAGTGTTCCCTCTGTGGTGCGCAAATGCACGACATGCCACCAGACCGTTCGAGCAGTGACATCTCATTCTCGCGCACTTGCAACATTCCAAATTTGGCAATGTGTATGCCGCATATTGCTTGCCCTTTACCGCTTGAAACGCTTCACTGTTTCTGTGTCTACGTGGCTGTGCAATTGCATGCTCAGTAACACAAACATTTGCTCAGTGTGAAATTTTCGTTGAGGGAACACTGGGTCAGGGATGTACAGTTTGGTGTAATTTCACACACACACACACCCACACACGTAATTTCACACACAAGAAAACGATCACGGCGACCCTGGCCAGGAGTCATATTTTCCTAATTCCACCCCTAGAAAATCGATGAATCTTTTTGCTTTTCATTTTGTTTTCTACGTAATTTGGCGTCCCTTTTCCGGCATGCCCACCTCGCCACTGTCCACAACACCTATAGCTAATTATGCAGACGCATGCTCCTATATTCGTTATCGACTCTGAAATCTCTTTAGCTCCCCGCTCTGTTCTGGGCGAGAAAGAGCGATATTACAAGCTCGCTTTGTTGGATAAGTGACGTCAAGTCAACAAGCGTATGTGTTCTTAACAACGCTAATGATTGCGTCAGACGGCATTTTGTTATGTCATTTGCCGGAAGGACCGACGGTGCATTTCAAAATGAGCAACGTTAAACTTCGCAAAGAAATAAAAAATAGCACAACGCCATCGGAACATCAACCGGAGGTAAGACGATCGAAACCCAGTTTTTAAATCAGTTTTTTCATTTAACTGGATTTTTCCTACAACAGGTTACGGTCACTTCATGACAAAACCATGTTCTTCTTGATTCTTCTGTGTGAAAACGCCAGTGTGTCTGGTACGGTTTTGTCTAAGGATGCACTCTGCGGCTTTTTGAAGGTTATTCTGAACAATTTCTCGACTCGTCTCGGACACTCCGTCGCTCGAATGTTCGCCGCTCTTTACCCGCACGACCCCGAGTTCAAAGGTCGCCAAGTGGTCACTTACCACAATCAACGGGATTTTGTCTTCTTTCGTCACCACAGGTGAGACTTGACCCCGGTATAGGTTTTTGCGTCGCAGAACAGCGTTCACCGTTGCGTGGAAAAATGTGGTAAGCAGTTTAAGAGCTGTAAACTGACGTATTTCGTTTGGCTGCTGCAATCCTTGAAGCCTGAACTCAGCTTTTGCGTTCTTCTATTGACATACGTATGTTTTACTAGTGTAGGCGTTCTGGCCGATTTTCCAAAAAATCGAAGTGTACAGTATCTCAGCTTAATCAAACACGCGTGTCCTTTGAATTTTAAAACGCCGCTCGCGGCTCCACCGGCTCCCGCTGCGGTATCGGTGTTAGCGCGCTATGCAATATGTTGTCAGAAGCTCGCATGCAGTGTACAAGTTGTATTCTACCTTAGTCAGAAAACCTTTTTAAAAAAAAACACACGGTCAGTAATACTGATCGTCAACAGTAACGCAGCCTGTAGATGAATTTAAAAGAACTGTTGCACGTTTAAAATTGTCCTTCTTTATCCAGGTACATTTTTCGCAACGAGAAAAGAGTGGGCTTGCAAGAAATTGGTCCGCGTTTTACTTTAAAGCTGCGCTCGCTGCAGAAAGGAACCTTCGATTCGAAGTTTGGCGAATACGAGTGGATTCACAAGGTGCTCCCCTGCGCGGTTGCTGCAGTATATCGAGTTTGCGTTTAAAACTCGCCTTGTGCAACACGCTCAAGTGTTTGTTCTGACAGTGAAGTTAATAGTGTGTCAGTCGAGGAAATGACGTGTAGCAAAACGCGAACGTGCGTCTCGCTGCTCTTACGCGAGGGTAACAAAGGCGAACAGAGTTCCAGGCAGTCAATGAGTCATGATTGAAACAAGTGGTCTGCTCAATCTCTTGTCAGATTCTTTCTCGCCGTGGGAGCTATCCTTGCTGGCATAGGCGAAACAAGGCGGGCCTCCCAAAATTTTCGTCTGGCTGCGCTACTGCGTGCTGGACAAAATAAGGGTAGTTGCTTCCCTTTGGTAATCATGTATGAAAGAGCAGGTTTTCGACCAGTTTTAAACAGGCTTGACAATTTCTTCACAAAAAACGAATTTTCCGCCTAAATGACATCATTGCACGGATACTGGTGCGACGACCACCTTTTCCGTTTTTCTGCTAATTTTCATTCCCGAGTGAGAAATTCCACTATGTCTTCGATAATTTCTACGCTCTGCAGCCGAGAGACAATGCAGCGTCGTAACTACGATGGTTCGCGTTGAAAGCAGTGATTATAAATTCGATTAGCTTGTTTTTATGTTTTCCTGCTTTTCCTAGCACGCCCTTAAACGGCCACGCATTCGCGGTAGTGGCTTGCCCTTAACCAGGGGAGGGCAAAACCCCCTAGAAAAATTTTCGCCCCCTCTGGAAGAATGTGTTGGGCATAGCCTAAAACTATTGGACACAGTTCAAAAATTGTTCGCCCCTCTCAGAAAGCTCTTCGCCCTTCCTGGTGTTCCAAGCTGGTTACGGGCCTGGGTAGTGGCAGCGTTGTTGCGGTTCTTATTCGCTTCGTGAGTCCATTCCAACTGACAACACCAAACCTCGTTGCAGCGTCACGAAATGGATACCAGCCGAAGAAGATTTCACCTGTGACGAGGTCCAAACGTGCGATCTGCGTGAATCTCGCCAATGGAGAAACAGAAGCGGCATTTGAAGAAAAAATGCAGGAAGAGTTTCACTTGCGTTTGGGCGAATAGCGGCTGGGGAGGAAATGCGTGGACGCAGCATGTTCTGCTTTTTCTCGTTTCTATTGAGAACTTTACCAGTGGAGTTGTATCAAACTGAAGTTTTCCAGTCTGATCGTCTTGCCCAATACAGAAATCTTTGCTGCGAAGGTGTGGTCTCGTCTTTCCTGCTTGCCGTTATGGATGCATTAGTGAGTTACCAGTCCCAAGATGCTGCGTCGACCATACAGCGCTAAGGCTGATAATCGAAACAAGCCGACCTATGTCAGTAAATCTTAAAGTAAGTTGTTTTCCGAAGTCATGTTTTCTAAGACCAGTTTTACAAAATTAAGTAGCACCGTCGCTCAGCCAAGTCTTTATCCAACAGAGTGGGCTTTGCCAATCAAAGGTGCATTGTATAATTCTTGTCTAACCACGTATGTACCTACGTTATCCTTGTCACTTTGGAAAAATCGATCGTTGTTAGAAGTGGCTGGTGTCGTCCTCATAATGAAAGTAACGGCCAAAGAAAAATGTAAACGACATTTGCAGACGTGAAGGTAATCCTGCTGCCATCATCAGTGCATTGTGAACACTGCGGGGCCAAAGAAAAAAGTGAACACTGCGGGGCCAAAGAAAAAAGTAGGGGGCCAACATAAATCTCTCCTGCATTGTGATTTTCCGTTGTAATGATAATTTGTTTGCTATGATTAACCCTATCAAACCCGATACAGGCTTGTGAATATCGTCAGAACCGTCGCCAGAAAATCTTCAAATTGTTTAAAATCTTGCTGGCTGAAAGTTATCTGCTGTATAGTGTATATGTCAATCAAACGAACTTGAACGTGAATTAAGCACAATACTGGGGGCCAAGCAGGGCCAGCTAAAAATCTGGGGGTGCCATGGCCCATCCCGGTTTCCCTTGGAACCGCCAGCGTGGTCAGTCAGGAGAAAGGCGCCGTGCAAAATGAAAAACGCAAAAAGCTGTTACGGTAGTGGCGCGAATAATAGGTAATTAGGTGTTAGGGCAGGATACGCGCCGATGGTGATGGCGCGTGACGTCATGAGCGATGCATGAAGCTCTATTACAAGTTAAAAATGCATAGAGGCATCGACGGGATGTTTGCATTCAGCTCTGGTTTTTGTTCTTGAATCAACACAGATTCTGGAGGCGCCGACAATTGTCACCAGTGTCACCACAATGTCACCACAAGAATCTGGAGGCGCCGACAATTGTCACCAGTGTTCCTTCTAAGGTGCGCAATTGCACAGCAGGACCGATCTTTTCCGATGCAACTGCATTGGGCCCCGCGCTTTGGTGTTTGGGCAGGATGTGCAGTTTTTTGTTCGATACTCCTTACGCTCGAGATTCCAGTAGAAACGGTTTATGAATCTCACTGTTAGCAAACAATTACTCTCGTTAGAACGAACCGTGAAATTCTAACTATCGAACATTGTCAAACGTGCTCAATTCTCATACTGGGGCTTTATATATGCACTCTACCGGACTCCACCACGGAGGCCTTTGGTGGGCTTGTCCCCCTCCAAACAAATCTCCAAGGCCTCCCAAAGTGAAATATGAAACAATATAAATAAGTGGAGTTTTTGTCAAATTTTAGAATGTCAAGCACCCCTGCACAAACGTAAAGCCGCGCTAGTGTAGAGTTTCTTGCGACGGTTCTGGTTCTGCCCTGTGCCATTCTTTATGGATGGAACTTGGTTGTTCGAAGTGCCAGTTAAGACTGCAGCAGGTCTGAAGGCCAGACGTAGCCTATTGGAAACAAGGTGTGTAGTGCTTCAAGTCGCAATTAACAGGTCGAGACGAGTGTCTGTCGTATTACCTTTGACGGCAGTTCTGCCAACGTAACGTTGTTCAGTTCTCCAAAGACCCTTCTGTTTTGGAAGTTTTTAGTTGTTGCGGGTCAACTGTATTTTGACAAAGGCCTGCAGTTTTGCTTCATTGCAGATTTTAACATTGGTTACTTATTTTAATATTTTGTCAAAATAAAATTCGTCGGCTCCCGTTTGTGTCCGAGCACAGGCTTCGTCTGTAATCAGGATTTTGCCATCTGTTGGTGATGACGATACGGATGTCAATTTGAAGGCCCAGCCTGTGATGGAATAGGCGTGGCCAGTGGTCACACGGTATAGAGGGAGGGGGACGTGGTTGGTGCAGTTTTTCGTGTCTTCGTTTGCGTCTGTCTTCGTCCAGTTGTTTCCTGGCTATCTCGAACGACTCTACACCATCCCTGATTTTTCTTCTCCAAGCTTCCCTGTCATTGGCAAGCTGTTCCCAATACTGTGGATTAATTCCAGCTCGTTTTAAGGAGCATTATAGTTGGCCTTTATAACGAAGCTTTGATCTTCCAAAATAAAATTACCTCGACGACGACATTAACACAACCAGTGGTGGTCTTATGGTCTTAAAAAAATTTTGGGGGCCCCTGTCATCACGGAAGTTTGAAAGGTCACATGCGTTTTGGTGTCGTCACCATGTTCACTCAACCGTGGTACGACCTTTTTGCAAATTTGGGCTAATTATTGTACATATACTTGGAGGTCATGACCAAGTGACCCCTGACTATATGGAACCATCTCATGTACTAATGAGCATTGCAATGATCTTTTACCAATGCAAGCTGAAGGACAGGTGAAGCAATAGCAATATCTAGGCATGTAGGACCAGGAAACATTTACTACCTGCAAGCATCTGCAGGCAGTTTGTTCCAAATCACTACCGAGAGTCTTGTCAACCATCTAGTGGTGCAAGGAGCAAATTGTTTCCAGAGAGTCAGGGTGGTGGGCTTCAACATCTGCGATGAGCACTTGTGAGATTGTAGGCCTATGTACAGTCTATGAAGCTCATGTATATATGCACCACATTCCACTACACAACTAACACAATGGCATATACAGCAAAATATAACCACCCCACTGCCTCATAATTTAAAATGGCATAAAAATTCAGCACTTCAGCACATCCACCTCCGTTTGTTCGTCTACTAGCACAAAACACTACCAACATAAAATTTCAAATTCTCTGCAAGGTATAGGACAAAGGAAAACATTAATGATTTAAGAAAGTAAGGAAAGCTTCTCAAAATTATTTAAACATTTAGTTCTGAATGAAAATAAACTGAAAGCAATTGAGGTAACATCACATTAGCAGCTATTGAAGCATGCAGCAAACCGTTCAAGTACACACATATGCATTGGTGTTTGCAATACAATTCTCTCAAGCAAAACCAGTTTCTCACATAACCTTTTGGACAATGGAGTTACCCTGGGGCCAAGTTGAGCTTTGTAAGAACTTGTTGTTTTTATTTCCATTGTCCAAAACTACAGGTGAACATGCCTTTCAACTCCAGTAAATACTTTCAGAAATAGCAAACCAACCATAATGTTTATGATGAGACTGGAATGAATGAAATGTGCAGTATAGACACACATTTCAATCAGAATTCAATGCTGGCTTGACCTTGATGAGCTGCATCCAATACACTTGTGTCAATAAAAACTTTCACAAGTTAATATCACAAAACCAAGGGCGTACGCAAGGGGGAGGGTTGGGGTTAAACTCCCCTTGTTTAATTGAAATTAAATTAATTTTCGTTGTGTTTAATTCCGTGTACTATCGAAATGCATTAGAGGTTAAAAGCAGGGGATTGTCTGAGACTTATGTCTTGCAGGCAGTTTCCTTGGTATAACTACCGAACACACATAGCTAGGCACTTAGTTATACCTAAAGCAGCTAAATGGTTAAACCACCTAGGAACCCAAAAAATTAGCTGTAAAAACGTCAATGGATTTTACACACCAGTTTCTCCACACCATGATGGAAAAAATCTCGCTGCTGAAGTATGCAATGGAACATTTGAGATGGAGTTAACTTTTATTTTTTTTTTGTGGCTTTGACANAAACCAGGTGTCTTCCAGTGCCTTGTGGAACGTTTTGGTTAAACTATAAATTAAGTTAATCTTAAAAAACCTACAGCGGAGTTTTACACTTTTTAGCGTTATTATTGGAAAACGTATACGAACGTGGGTGGTATTTTGCCCAGTAAAAAATTGTTTTGCCAGAAATCACATGAATTTGAATAATTCGGTGTTACTAAACCGGTAGAACTACAACATTGTTCCGCACAAATTTATGATATAAATCAATCTTTTCTTTACACCAAACAGAGCAATTCAAGAATGAGTTAAAGGTATTTATGTTCAGTATTGAAAGAATTAAAAGCAATCTTTTCTCTGCAAAACCGGGACTTGACATAAGGGCTGCTGTAGGACTTGTAGTTGTTCTATACTTATCCCCCACTTTGTGAGACTTCCACACTTGGCAAACTGCAAATCCGTCCCAATTCCACCCTTCGATTAGTTTTAATACTTCATTAAACACAAGCAATAGTGCTAATTTAAAGGCAGTTTAAGAACCGAACCTACAATTTAAGTGCTGATCTTTTCAGGCGTTTGGTTTCAACAGAGATTACAAAATAACGTTTGTCCTGCGTTTCTTTATAACTTTTGACCAGTTGGTAAGCGTCACAGGCTGATGAATATCATGCGTTGTGATGTTTACTGAGCAAAATACACGCGCACAGCATACGTTTAAACGTGTCTATAAGAATGGCATTGGACAGACATTGCAGTTGTGTTTACTTCATCTCATTTACATAGCGAATTGCCTCAAGGCGATAAAACAAGTATCCATGCAGCTCATAATACGCATGCTAATGTTGTAAATGTGAGCTTTAATAATGTAATCCAGTACTTTAAAGCATGAATATTAGGTATGCGGTTATATATTGCAGGAAATGTTTTGGACAGCCAAGGCTTTCCTGATGATTTGAAAGTTCTGTTTAGACTGGTGCAAACATAAAATTGACAACATGACCTTAATGAGCAAAACTGTGATTGCCCAACACAAAGCCCTAAAAATTGTTTCAAACGGAGGTTTTTCTTCCAAGATTTTATTCTTAGGCTATTGAAGCGCATAAAAGAGATTTCGAGTAAAAATCAAAATCAACGCACATTTGAATAAGTTTGACCACGCTGTTACAACTGCACATTTTTACAATTTGTCTTAAAGTGCAATGAGAAAAGCAAGAGTTAAACTTAGAAGATTAGCAGCACAAATCATGAATCAGCATCGAATGAAGCGCTAATCGTCACTGGGAGTACAGGCGGGGTAAACAATGACACCCCACCCGGAATTGTTAGCTCTGTGACTTTTCAGGGATAGCATGCACGCATAACGACGACGTTGAGGCATGGTTTGAAACTCCGTTACCTCGAAAATCTGCGTGCGCTACACATACAGAGTACAAATACCCTGCCAACAAACATGTAATTTAAAACTCAACCAGCGCCTTAACTTCGCCTACACCAGTCTTTCCTTCCGACCACGCTACATTCGATTACGAGACTGGTCAACTGAGTCATACCAACAATTGCGAATCACGTATTAATACAAAAACAGCAATTTCCGTTTTTTTTACCCATACTAAGGATTAGTTGTTACCGTATCTTCTCACGCTATGACCTTGGGGGTCGGAAAAAGGGACTAGACCGTCCCTGGATTATGATATTTTCTTATTAACTTTTTAGTAGAAAAATGTTTTTCTGTTAGTTTTAAGTGGGTAATGAAATTTCACCACTGTTACCTCTCCCGGTGGCTATAGCGCAGTCTAGCGCTTTTTACATTCGGGAAAAAGCTTACTCCAAGCCGTCATATATGTTCATCCTCAACAAATTTTAGGAAAGAGGTTATACTTTCAAGAATGCCTTTGTGATCGCTCGAAGCTTACAGTGTTTGAAGCTCTTGCCGGTTCTTTAAGTATGTTTCTAAAAAAACAAGAAGTTAATACGGCCTAGTGTAGTCCAAGGCGCACGTAAAAAAGAGATATAAGTCAACAAAGCAGTGCAGTACAGGATGATTTGCATCCGTGCGGCATTTGACATTCGCTCCATACGCTAATACGTATGCAACGTATCAGTGGCTTAGAAACACAATCTGCTATCCCTGGCTCTCTCCAAAAACGCAGCCCCCTGTAGCAGGCTACAACATGTTGATATCAGTTGAAAGTATGAACAATCTTTTCAACCAGAAAGCTGTTGTTAGATGTGTTCCCCAAAGTAAAACGTGAGACATTAGGGCCAGCGATAAACGAACAAAACTGAACCCAAGAAACACGGAAGACTATATTAAGCAACAGCAGAGATCTCGAACTCATTGGCTTTGATGACTGCATGAGCCGCAGCAGTGACATGATAAAACCATTAGTAATGTCACCATAGTTTGAGATTTCATATTCGATATCTATTACGAGCTCATCACCGCTTTTCTCTGCGTTTTCGTTTGTTGATTTTGCTAAGGTCGTTTCAGAAGAGTTAGCATATTTAAGGGACGCTCCTAGACACTTTTTCAAATCTTTATCTCTAGCTCTTTCAAAATCTTTCTGAAGTTCGCCCTGCTTTTTTGATCCACTTAATTTCCAGGGTGATATGCTCGTAGTCTGTAGTTAACTAGCTTTTAATTATTTAGTCTTATTAATTTACCATGTCATTACTCATTATTGTAATAACTTAACTTTCCATGATTTTTTGCATTAAAAGTGCAAAACAAAGTATCGCCCAAAACGATTCAGTGACTTTTTTCAGGAATTTTGATTTTCGAAATAAACTGCTGTAAAAAGAAATCGTTCAGTTTCTATTTACGATCCTAAGAGTTACTGGTATTACCTGGAATTAATTAAGTTAAAACTAAGCGGATTTTAACTACTCAATCCTAAAAATAGCAGGTGATGGATGTTAATTGGGAGCTTCATCTGCACTGTCTCTCGTGTTCGCCCCTGCGGAATACTGCTCCACAGTGTGGTTCCGCAGTGCACACTGGGGACAGCTGGGCGTTGCTTTGAATGAGGTCATGCGGCTCATTTCAGGACGCCTTCACAGCAATCCGATCACCGACTACCCTTTCTGACTGATATAAATCCTCCAGCGTCTAGGCGTTCAGCAGCCTGCAGGAGATTGTACATCAGGGCTGTTAACCCTGACAAGTGACCATCTCCTGCACGAAGCGCTGTACATTCGGCCTTCAACCAGTCGATTGTCTCCAGACGCCCACAACGTCCACTTTCTGAGAATATAGATGATACTATTCGTGATCCGACAACCCAAGTTGCTCTTGGACCGTCCCCCCACGACTTCTCATACCACACCAACCGGACAACACCTTCCTCACAAAATTTGGCTCCAACTCAACTAGCGTTTCCAAGCCGTTTTAGGCCACGGACCCCCATTTGCGAACCTGTTTTTCTCGGAGCCCAAGCATCGATTTTGTCGACCAACCAGCACGGACAGATAATACAAAACGGAAAATAAGTGGTACTGAATAATGTTTAATTGTACAAAACTGGCTGCAAAAGTTGACGGATTGGGTTGCTTCTTACTGCACAATAAATTAATTCTCGGATATGTTTCGGACAGGCAAATGCGTAATTCAGAGTCCATGGTAGGTCTGGACCGGTATTCTGTCTTTATATTTATAAAAGTTGAAACTGTTGTCTCATTCTGTACTTGTAGGTAGTGTCAAAAGGCAATGAAATTGTGGTTGCGTTTTGTGAGTAATGCGGTAATTATTTGTGAGTGTGTACAATACTGTACAATGTATGCGTTCGACATTTTTATTTTTGTCGTAGCGTCACGGATCCCTTGCGCAGTTGGCAGGGTCCCCAGTTTGAGAAACCCTGAACTAGACCGACCAAGAACTGTCGTTGGTAATTTTGGTGCCCACCTGAAAAAGTAGCTGTTGCTATATCAGATCTATTCTGCGTGTCTGTGGAGCCCGACAAACAGTAAGGAATATTCTCGTCGACTGTCTATCACTGCGTCCAATATGCTGCCTCTCAGATACTGAAACTCCTGCACCTCTACACTACCTGCTGTCAGAGCAATGCTTCTGATGGCCAAACCTGGCCTGTACATAACGATAGTACTGTAGGCGAAGCAAATGACGATTGCTGCCTTATTCTTGGATGTTAAACGTCACGACAATTCGCTCGTATTCTCTCAGCATGTCTTGCAGCTAGTTTTCTATACTTCAGCAGAAACCAGCAGCCTACTCGTGGTGCAGAACACATATTAAATAACTGGACTTGCCTCGTTCAAATGTCACAATGAAAAAAAAAATATGTCAACATGTGCTTTGGTAGGTTTGCAGTGCATGGTTGCCTTGCAACTGTAAAACTTTTGTTTCCATAAGGGCTAACAATGCATCAAGCAGGGAGTAAGTTTTGGAGCAGTTTTCAGTAACTTCTATTAATACTTTTCTTTATCGAGATGTTAAAAAATCCAGATGCGAGCACAGTTACCCTCTTTACACTGCACTGTTATCGGGTTCGCGTTGGATTGGGAATCCCATAAATCACTCAAGCACGACCGTGAGTGTCTCACCGAGCTGC
>JGI24158J21664_10002937_pt1 | contig 21107 bp, 14 predicted proteins | sample Ectturendosymbi3_FD_21664 | JGI IMG/M metagenome (IMG submission 21664)
ATGGGCACCATCTAGCGGTGACCATTTATTTACATGTGGCGCCATTTACCTGCCGCCACAGTCGTCACCAAAAGAAATTATATCTTCCAGACTAGGCTACGCAATAGAAACACTAACGCAAAGCTTCATATTTAAATGGAATCATGCTGTTATATCATTTACATCCCAACATAGTGTTATTCTAATCTGTGTTTTTTACTTTGCCGTTTCAGAGTTATGCAGTGTTTAGTTCAGATTACTATCCGAATTCAACAATTATTGAAATAATTCAATATTAATAATTATTCCATATTTATTGAATGGAACCAGTTTTGTCCTCTTTTTTCTATCAAACCGTGAAGGTCATTAAGTTCGGTGGGCCGCCTCATCTTCGTTCTATGTCGAAAAGATCCATCAAATTATGTTGGACTTTCACTAGATTTCTCCCCATCGTCTACTGCACCTAGTGACATTGGTGCAAGGCAGTAATAACCGATCTCCTGTCTGCCACTAAAATCCCAATGTGATGACACGATTCTTCTCCAACACGTGACGTTCACCACCAGTGATGGCGTCTCGAGACTTGGTTTCCCTCGAGATCCATTTTTGCTGGTCTCAAAGGCTGCACGTTTCGGTCTCGAGACTTTGAATACTCCAAAATTATGACTTAGTGAACAGAACGAATTACGGGAGCTTTGCTATCTGTCGAATCTGCAGGAAAGGAAAAGTCAACAATGCGAGAATATCGACAAACGTACGGCCCGGAAATGGTGGTAATAATATTTTTTGAAATATTCTCCAAAAATTTCAGCGAATGTGACAAATTTTCAAGTCTCAATCTCGAAATTTTAACCAGGTGTCGGTCTCGATTGCATCACTGGTTGCAACTTCTCAGCAATGCAGCATCCCACACAACTGTCTACGGCAAATTTCTTAGTAAACCTTTGCTTTCGACTAAAGAGCCTAGTCACGCATCAATCCAAATCACTGCCTCATCCCGGTGGCCTTCCTTCAAACGCGCCCCTGCTCTTTGACAACACACTTCTGGTGAGGGGCGGCTGACCAATAGGCACGTCATTTCTTATTGCCTGAAGTCAGCACCAAAGCGTTTCTTCCACCTTGCCTGGCATTCGCTCGGCCAACTTGCACAGGGAGCACTCAATCTTCGGGCTGGCCCGTAATACTCTCAATCCATTGGCTCGCAGCAGCGCTTGCGGGCTCAGGTTTTAATATCCCCATCGTCACGCAAAGGAATGGGAGATAGCGGAGCTGGCAATCACGCGCTGCTTCTTGCCTCCTGGTTAGAAGCTCCCTGGAAGGTCTTGGTAACCCTAAAACGACTTACGTTTGCGCTTCGACGCGAACTTGAAACGCAGGGACGACTAGACTCAGCGAGAATACCTGTGGCGCAGGTGAGCAGGCAATCCCTCGCTTCAGCTTCGACTGTTCCAACCTTCGTCCTCCGGACCGCCTGGAAGGCTTTCCGGCATCAATTGCATTGCATGGCTTGAAGAACTGAAGCTGTCGCTTTTACGCAACAAGAACCTAGGACTCCGTACGTCGTTCAGGACAGTTAACTTGCAATGCACAATGCGACCATGCACGTGTATATGCGCAAATCAAGGTAAGACAGGTGGGATATAAAAACTTCACGCCGTTAGTAAAGGTTTGCGCGTTACGATGAAGCAATGTCGGATAATAATCCGAGCGAGGCAGCACACTTCCTGGTCACGCAGAGCCGGAGGAACTTTTCGCGGAAAGTATTTGTCCGAGAAAGTAGAACTATTCCAGGCTCGCGTTTTCTTTGCACGTTTCTTATATTTCCGGTCGCAATCCGCAATCCAGTCTACAATCCGAGACATCGGGTGTTCGCGGAAGACGCCCAGTCACTGAAGAGCCGTTACATTTTTGAAGTGCATTTTGTTTTTTTGGCTATGTGCCACTTAAAAAACTCGGCAGGCCGTCCATAGGCGTAACGAAGGGGGGGCAAAGGGTTTACAGTTCCCTGGGCGCCGAATCACTGCGGGGGACGCAGAAAAGTCCCAACAATTTCACAAATACTTTCTTCAATACAGTACATTTGTTTCCGACAGGTCTCAGGTTCGAACATGGGGGCGCCAAACTTGCTTCTTGCCCCGGGCGCCATCTAACCTCGTTACGCCCCTGAGGCCGTCGAGCAACCCCACTTTTCATCCTACATGCCCCTCTGGGTTCAGTCCCGAGTGTCCGCACCCATGAGCATTGGAAGGGTATTTTCCAGGGAGGGGGCGATGGTGGACACTTCCAGGGTGGCCAAAAAGATTTTTCCAGGGGGGGGGGAAAGTGGTGAAATTCCGTTTCATCCACTCGATGCTACGAAAACACCCTTTTTGCTTAGACTTTTAAAAGGATAATGTCAAATTTGAAAATCCAAGAAGGCCTTGGCCCCTCTGCCCTCCCCCTTCCAACGCCCATGCTCGCACCCACTGACTGGCTCGTTTCGACTCGCCGGTTACTTTTTTTTAACCGCAAAGAACTTTTCCAGGATTTGGAACAAAGCGGAAACAACAGATATACTTCCTCAGCCCATAATTTGACAGCGTGCTCGCATTTCGAAACGGAACATTGCAAATCACAACACGGCACGACAAAACAGCATAAATTTCACTAAAAGTTTTTCGTTCTGAATCGATCGGTTCGTGCAAAAGATACGCGCAGAGTTGGTTCGAAGCGAGAGACACCACGTGGACGCACGACGGCAAAAGCCACGATGATCAAATTTTACGAATTTTCAGCACATTGCATATCGGGCTACAGTGAAATCAGCTGGGTCAAACCAAAATCGACAGTGACGGTGATACGTGAGCACGACGTCTGGATAACATTTTCCTAATAATGCGCACGCTGAAGGAAGCGTTAGGTTCACTGGTAGCAGAACTTTCCCATTGTCAGAAAGTCCAGTGGCGTAGCCAGCCCAAAATGTTTGATTTTAGGTGAATAACACTATTTCGTGTAGAAAAACGCCTCTCAAAGCATAAAATGACTATATTTTCTAAAAATTTGGGGAGGGGCAAGGCCCCTTTCGCCCCCCCCCTGGCTACGCCTATGTCAGAAATGGAATCGCCGTTTGCTTCGTCGCACACCTTTCGAAAAACGAGAGGTTTGAGTCGCAAAATGTACTCGTCGTGGACCACGATGCCCGAAGCTGCTCAGGAGACACTCACTCTGCGATTTCGTGTCTTCCACCGAGGCAATTGTTCTCCTTCCTCCCTGGAAGTCGCCCACTTCTTTGCTTCGACACGTCGCGACCGCGTCGAGACCATTCTTCGCCAGTTGCCGCAGCAACTCATACGCGCCAGGCGCAGCTTCGAAGACGCGCGCGCCACAGGCGAGCGAGCAGCCGCTATTATTGGCACAAGTCGATATTTATCGATTCGCTGCCCACAATCAATCGCAGACGCTTCGTGGCCGGCTTCGGCGTTTTCCGCGGCCCCCTCAGCGAGTACTTGGGCGCGGGGATGAGACGCCTACGCAGCGTCAGCTTCGGAATGCCGCTGACGGTCTTGTCGCACTGCTTCAGGTCGTACTGCGCGCCCGCGACCGGATAGCGCTTTTCCGGGTGGCTGTTCTTCCTCGGTCGCGCGCGCCGTCCGGATTTTTCCGCAACCGGCCGCGCGGACGGGACCAGAGCGGGACGGCAAGGGTCGCGCGCGGCGATCCAGGCCCGCGACGGGCCGTTGACGATCTGTTCCAACCAGTGGGCGCACGGCTGGCCTATGGCTGCCGCCGAAGCGTTACGCACGACTTCCGTTGAAGTGCTGCGCCCGAGCGCGGCCAATCCGTTTCTTGCGCCGCATCGGGCCACGGCGGAATCGGCCAATCCTGGCGCTGCTGATCCAAAAGCTCCGCCTCCGCTGAAGCAACTGGCTGCGTCTTGGTCCGAGAAGGCTGTCGGCGGCTCATTTGACTCGGGGGGCAAAGCACGCCTCCCGCAATCATCCTTTTCTTGATATTCCTGCGCTGTGAACACTTGAAATGTGAGAAATCGGAAAACGCGAAGAACTGCTTCGTCTCTGCAACTACCATCGCGTAAAAACAACGGCTATTGAGGAACAGCTAATTTCGACAAAGGTGGCCGAATCGCGCGGCTCTTGGGATGTAGCACGAGACCTCATTAACATCGAATACGGTCAATTTGCCGATAAACGTACAGGATCTTGCGCCAGCTACCACCGGAAAACTCCAAATGACAGATGGAAATCTCAACACGTGCAATCTTGGACCGTATACCAGGTTCAAGTGGCGCGGTGCGCTGTTAATTGCGTTCTTGTAGATTGTAAATTATTTTGGACTTATGCGGTTGTGTGTTTTGTCATCAGTGGCAAATGCACACTTCTGTTTCGACGCTTGCGTTTTCAGTGACGATGACTTAATGCGAATTGCCAGCAAGCGACTAAAACCCTTTAATCGTCGCTCGTCCGCACGTTAAACAAGCGGGTATGAACTGTCGCTCTCTTATCTGCAATACTCGAACCACTGTATCGGCAGAAAATGTCACTGCACAACACACGCAAACCAGGCATACTATAGCTCGGTAGGGAAACGTTGCAACTGAGAAGCAGCAATTTCATTCAAACAGTAATTTGAAGGTAATGGATGACAGAAATCAGGAGCAAATGAAGCATGCAGGCAGAGCACCTTTCAAATTCTCCCCTATATTTTTAAACCGGAAGGCCTTCTCCCACACGTATACCCGTAAAGCTTTCACCACACAACAAGTTGTACGTGAACACATAACCGAACCCTGCTAGGAGTTGGAAGATCGGTCAACAACTACGCATTCGTAACTCGGTTCTAAGCTACACGATCATCACACAGGCATGCATGCAAGGGTTGTTGGAAGGTGCTGCAAAAGAGAGCTTTGAATCCAGCGTTTGCCGACCGAGGAAGGGGGTGCTTTGCGGAGGGCGCGATTTTTCCCGCTGCCAATAGTTCGACTGGGTTAATTGAGTGGTGAACGCGAAAACAGGTGATCGAAAATTCCAGAACACTTTCCGGTTTGCATGAATTAAAAAAAACTTTTTTAGATGTCCATTGTTGAGGGTGCTACTACTACGCGCAGATAACGATTAAGCTTGGTTGGACAGTGCAGACAAATTTCTTTTGTTTTCTAAATTTTTCGAACAGCGGTCCGGGGAGCGGGTCCTGAATTAGTTAACAGGCGCGAAAACACAAAGGCATTCGTAACCTTGTACCTCGCTCCTATATAAGTACAAAAAAATTTGCAGTTTGCACTGTAAACGAAAAATTTTTTCGTGAGCCTGGTGCGCGCCATAAAGACAGTTGAAGGCGATTGCTCCGCGACATTCTTTAGATAATCGTAAACTGTTTTTTCGTTTCGGGCGAAATCGGGCAGTTAAGATTTTCGTGCTTCGCTATCGAAACTCAGGGTCAACAGTCAAGTTGAATGAAATCCTCAACTTCGCGTAATAACCTGTTTACAGTCGACAGAGCTTTGAGTGGTGCTGGCGTTAACAGTTTCAACGTGGTCGTTTATTGAAGAAGCATGACGCAGATTTCGATCAGCAAGCGAGAACACTGCTGATTGACGGAATTCTACAAGGCGACGTGTTTGGTCCACTAACCAGTAGTATGACGACACAATTTTCTGCCTACTTTCCAGACGCTAAACAAAGCGAATATCCGAGACAGACGTTGTTTGCGCTTCAGCCTTGCACAGCTTCACTGCAACCACAGGCGAATTTCAAATGAAGCGGGATGGAAGTTGTCAGCAGACTTGCCAGCTTCATCTTGTCACCACGTTACTGGCGAAAGCATTCAATGCTCTTTGCGACACCAAACCTCATGTGAAGCTTACACGGACTTTGCGCACACTGCTCACATGGCAACATTACTGAATCAGGCATGCGCACTAACTCGTCTAGATGGTAAATATCACCAACGCACATGTCTTCGGAATTTTTGTATTGAAGCAAACGGCAGCTTTAAGCGCGTTTCGAAAAACTCACTGTTCGCAAACAAATAACCTAATGGATGGAACCAGACAAAGAAGAACGTTTGCCATTTTAACCTACACGAGCAAGTCAACACAATCAACTCTGAGAAGCCAAGCTTTTGAGTGAACGTTATGCTCTGACACACGGACCCCTGGCCACATTGGCAAAATGGCACTTTTTGAGAGAAAGGTTTAATAGAAACTTCAGTGGTGGTAAATTCGACCCACCCTCCTACCGATTTACTCTTCTGCCCAAACCATGTTTGTTGATAAACTGTGTTCGATTCGTCAATTTCCGAAACTTCGAACAGGATTATATATTATTTTACCTGTTGTGGTAACGTAAGGGGCCCATGCGTCAGGCGGTTATCAACAATCATGCAAAATCATCGTCACAGTCAGTATGATTTGATAACCATGCATGCGTACGAGAGCAGCAACTGTCTACCGGCAAACCCTACGTCGGTGCAGCTTTTACCTTTTCGTAAGTGGCTGTCTGCCACGCCGGGCAACGAGAAACGGGGGCTTCGCCGAATAGAAGACCGTTCCTCCCCACCGCCGCTCGCGACCCGGGGTTTGTTCTCCGTAGAAAGCTGCACTAAGGTCGTTGGTACGTCGTCGAAATCGAAACCTTTCGGCAGAAAAGGGTCAGAATCGGCGCCGTCTTCGCGGCTCGGCAACTTCATCGGCGCCGTTTTCTTTCTTCGGTTGACGACCGACCGTACGCATCGCGCAGCGGATTCGAGTGGCGCCTGCGTCACCTCGCAGTTAAGGTACGGCTCGAACAAATTCCTGTAGCCGCCGTGGTCCAGTTTCAATTTCTTGCTGGCCGGTAGGTCGAGCTCCGCGCCGCGTTTCGCCGACTTCGGAGCGCGACAGTTCGACGAGGTTCGTTTGGTTCTGGTTTTGAAGGACGCTTTCTTGTAGCTGCACTCGGACGACCCGTACGACGAGTCCGAGTCCCTGCCGCTTCCGGAGTCGCTCGAACAGGTGAAGTACTCGGAGCTTTCTTCTGACGTCGCCGAGAACTCGCTCGACGCCGGCGAGGACTCGCGGTCCCCCCCGTTCAATCCCAAACGATGACGATCGCTCTGAAAGCCGGGAAAGAAACGTCACAATGCTTTCTCGCGATTCGCGCGAGAAAACCGGGAATGTCGCTCCGTCCGCCGTTGTTTACCTGATGGAGTTTGCCGCGTGCGTTCTTCCGTAACAGCCGGTCTAAGCGCTTGTCCGTTTCTCTGAGACCGTACGTCTTATTAAATGTCATGGGGATGTCCGACTGATCGACAGAGCCGTCTTTGGGTCGGAACGCCCCCATTCTGCGCCTGCGACACATTGAGATAAAAAAATCAGCGACGACTGGTGAAGCAAATGACGAAACAACATCGAGACGCTGTTTTGACGCATTCATTTACGAACCTTTCGCACGTTTCGCATTCACAAAAGCAGTTCTTGTCTCCGAAAAACGACTCGCCGTAAAAGCACGTTATTTCCTCGCCGGGGAGGATATCGCGCAGAACTCTGACGCAAGCCGTGTCGCGGCCAGTAGACACGAAGCAACAGTTGGGTCGACAATCTGAAAAAAGGAGGGTGGTTTTTCGCCGACTGCTTTAAATATTTGCAATAATAAGTTCACGGGCAACGAAACTTTACCATGGTTTATAAACGACGCAGGTCCGAGCCACAGCTGCGCACAATTTTTCCGCGTAGAGAACATTACACTGAAGTCGTTACGGCCAGGCACCAAAAGAGACACTTCTTCCTGAGGCGTGAGTTCCGCAATGCATCCAACCAGCAAGTCCATCTTGTCATTTTTATACCTGTACGACAGAGGATATCGGTACAATTGCACTTGCTCAACCAATTTTGCACTGGCATTATATTTGCAGGTAAGTTACCAGTGCTTGGACGCGGTAATCTTAGCGCCGCCGTCTTCCAGAGAGTATCTCGTGCAAGGTTCAATGCTAAATCCGCAGTCCGGATGGAACATACCGAGGTAGCGATGAATATGATCCGTGAAAGCCTAAAAACACGAACAGAAAAGTCTATTGGTGCTATTAGAATGCATGCTTTTAATTAAAACAATGACTAAACAACTGCATACTTAAAAGAACACAATATCATTTTTTAGGAATCACGGTTGTGTCATTTTAATCACGTCATGCAGTGTTCCACTGCCTTTTTTCGATTTCTACCACACTGGTTGCATCTCTTGCATCGCGGTAATTTTTCGGACTGAACACTACATTCGTGCAATGCCCACTTGAGCAAAATTGTTCGACTTAATTCAGTTCTTAGTCGGACTTTTAAATGACCCACTGCAGACTCCATGCATCACGAAAATTTTGACACGGATGTTCTGCTAGCGAGCGTGGTAACGCACAAATCAGACTATCTGACGACAGGCACTGACCAGATAATTGTAACTTGCGCTATTGAGTGCACTTACTGGGTTCCTACCAATTAGCAAGAAATTACACGCTAAGCAAAAAAACGAAATTATAACCGGCGATAATCACTATTCCATTGGCAAGCACTACTATGCATTACATCCTACAGCCGGCTGCTGGTGGGCTAAGTGAGGTACAACATTTCGGTAGATTCATCGATGACATAGTTTGGTATCAGAAACGTGTAATGAACTTATTCGAAAGGCACTAACTTCAGTATTTACCCACAGTGGCTTGGAACTAACGTGTCGCCATGCCTGCACAGCCAACCGGGAGAAGTGGAATTCTTCGATGATAACCACTGCGTAACCACTGAAGATTTGTAAAACCAGGACATGATAAATGACATCAAATTAAAGTCTGCGAACCCAAAATGTAACATGATAACTCACTAGTTTTGGCTATATCATTTCCCCACCTGCTAACTCTTAAAGAAAAAAGCTTAAACACGAAGGCAATAATTAACTGCAAAACCCCCACCACAATTGGACAATGCTTTAAATAAGCACTGTGACTTCGTGGTTGCCATGGGAAACACAACAAATCCATGGTCCCAACTACTGACAAAAAATTAAACTTTGCCACTGAACCAAAAACTGATATGTTAACTATGTTATTAACCGTGGTACTATTTAATGATCCATGGCATCAATCTTTCACTAGTTTTGTAGAACAAACCAGTTTTGACTCTCTGGAAACCTGTGAAGATAAATGGGCTTAACAAAGTTAACGCACAAAGTAACATTCGAAGCATGTTGTCCCTCGTGTAAAATAATTCTTGTACCCATTAGCGATGATCCTTGATTTTTTCCATTCAGCTCTGCCCACTTGCTTGACTTTTTTACTATACATTTTAGTTATTTTACTGGTTTTGGTCTTGGTACGTCTTTTTGAAGGTCCTCCCTGCAGGAAGTCTGTCAAGCTTACGACCGCCGTTCTCACACATGCTACTAACGCTCTGTGCTCAACCATAGCAGCTCGATTCTGTCGATGTTGGTTTGTTGCTCCGTCAATGGCGTCAGATGTTTAAGTGACAGCAATTTATTTGCGAACGGCTTGTTTACCAATTTCTACTCGCCACAGCCTGTGCTTTGATTGATTCAGTCAACAGCCTTCTCTGCCCTTGCTTTAGCCCTTCAACACTTCACCCGGAAGCATTGCTTGCAGATTCCAGGACTGACGATACGTAGTGTTACGTGATGTCGATGTCTGTTTAAAAATTTGCTGATAGATTCGACTACGTCGTCTTTGTGGTGGCTCGTTGGTTGAAAACAGATATGCGCATGCGCAAGTCCGAGTCATCACAAAGTCATGAAAGCATAGTCCATTCGGCTGATTCCTTGCTGTTGCAGATACTGAGTATGCAAACTTCAACAACAGTAACGAACTTACTTCCTTCAAGAAGCCTGGACAACTGTCAAAACAAACCATTAACCAAGCATAACCAAATCGCCTTCGCAGCATAACACCTGTTTTTGTTTGGCAGTCTTGTTCAAGAAGTAGGTTTTAGCCCATTCTCCAGAAAGTAGTGTATTGTAGGCTTTCACATAATCAGGATAATTTGAGAACGTTTCAACAGCACCAACCAAATCTTCCGATCTTCCCTTGACTGGACGAAACCTGAAAAATAATGAGTTTTTTCATCATACATTGCAGTGTATCTAGATATGTTCTGCGCCCTTAAAATATCCTCAGGAATGAAACAAAAACTATCTATGATCACACACATTATCTGTTGTAAACTTTATCAAAAACCTGTGACTTTGTGGTTTGCACAAGCAGTCTGTAAAGGATGAGATTAACGCTGTTTCAAACATGACATGTAGCATACCAAAGCACACCGTCATTTGAAGCATATTTAATTTTAGCTGCTCAACTTTGAACTATGTACAGTATTAACAAAAGCAACATATGAAAAAAGCTAACTGGCTATGAGTACAACATTCCATAGTTGACATACTTCACCTGACGTTCATTTTATGAGTGGTAAATCCCAAGTATGGGTCTAATACAAGAGAAGTTGCTAGATCATCATTTTCACACAACTCCCTTGCAGTCATGTTCGTTGATGAAGCATACCGACTGGAATGAGTGCACATCTTTGAAGTAACACAACTAGCAGCGGCTGAAATCACCATGGTGAATAGATCCACATATACTGACCAATAGTTTGTCCACTATACCTAATTTGCCATGCAACATGACCTGCTGTAACACAAAAATAAATCCACAGCATGACAACACGCAATTCATTACACAGCAACACAAAGCTGCACACATCAAGTACAGTTGTTATAACCATATCAAAGGAACAGGTACATATTTGGTACCACGACACCAATTTCACAAACTACAAACTACACTCTGTAATCTAATGTTTCTTTTTTCATATCAGAAAATGCTGTAGCTTACTTTCAGAATGGTTAAATAACCTTTTAAGGGCACTACTTGTTCTACCCCAACTGTTGTGGAAAGTAGCAATGTTGAGCATGGCAATATCAGTAATGTAAAATGACAATTACTCATTGTTCTTTTTACGAGTGCCCTAAAAAAAGCACTTTTTACAGTCAAGTGTTGCCACTCTGTTGTTATGGCGCAAAGTACTAGATTTCATGATAAAAAAACACTAGATTACAAAAGCAAACTTAAAACACGTTACTAACTGTTGTTGGGCTTGTTTTGTTTAAAATTTACTTGTTTTTTGCAATTTTCTGTACTGAGGACTGCTTTTTCATCAAATTTCATGGCCATTTTGCTCTTTCAATTCACTGTAAAACGAAATTTGGGCTTGTTTTTGTGTAAATTTGCTCATTTTGGGCTTGTTTTTTCAGATTTGCCTCCCTGTTTTTGTATTTAACTAACATGCTGGTTTTGTGCTTTTTTAATTTTCCTACCAAACACACGTTGGGCTTGTTTTTCTATTAAATTACCCATATTTTGGGCTTGCTTTACAAATTTGCTTGCTTGTTTTTACAAAATAACCTGGCATCACTGTTAGCAATAGGCCAGGAGCAGGATAGCCCAAGATAACCACTGATGAAGAGGCAACCTACAAAGCGAGAGAGCTGAAGTATTTATAGCCAACCTATGTATGTACAATATGAATGATGAAAGAATGTTTGCGCAACTCACATAGCATATTCCTCCAGCAAGCTATTTCAAAAGTGCAAATGTCTCAGAGGTAAGCTAAGCTCTCTGCCACTTCCACGACGACGATTACTATTACTAGGCGTAGCCTCAGCAGTTAGGCTGCTGTTCTTTTGATTTCCAATGAATTCTGGCCTTTTCGCATTTTCCACAGGACTTGCGTTTCTCAACCACATCCGAAAAGTAAATGAAAATATTCGGCAAAGTTGTTGTGTATTAACATGAAAACAAAAATTCCAAGCAAACACAAACCTCCACCGCCCCCGTGCAAGTGGCTTGAACGCCCTGCTTTTTGTGACGTCATTAACGTCGGCTTGCCTTCAGCAGCAGGGCAAGTCGGCTTTCCACATCAAGAACAAAGGTACGACTACTTTTAGACAGGACTGGTACATCATTATCTGTACATTACTGCTAAAGACAGCATCCTTTATCTCCGACAGTACAGCAACTGCGTCGTAACAAGCTCTACTAGTACATTTTGACTGAATGAGGTCGCATCTTCTCAGTTAAGTTCCTCTCATAGCTGTTAACAGGAAATGGAGTTTCGACGTTGTAAAATTTCATGTCACGTGACGTTGTTTATGTTGATTACATACAAACTAGTAATTCTTTTTTAATTTTAACTATATTTTTCAAAATTAATATTTATATTTTACGCTTTCGTGTAAAGAAGTTTTCAAAGGCAGTGAAAATAGTTAACATTGCAGTTTGATTTCGAAGTTAGCGGATGAATATTTATGCAGTATTGACTCACGTGATGCGTACGTTCATAGGGCGTAGCGTTACTACCTTCACGGCGAGGATCGCTGGTTTGACCGAACCGAGGTGCATCGCCGGCCATGCGTATGCAACTGTTAACTATTCTCTTCAAAATAAAGGCCTTATTTCAGAAAGTTTTGAGATGAAATGTGGATAAAACAAAGGGCAGCTGTAGTATGAATGAGAAATTCGGTAAACTGTGCAATCCGTAGGTTTACAGCTCGGCTAGGTGCTTGCACTATTGAACACACATCGAAAGTCTCACATTTCTGGTTTCCAATTCTATGGCGGACTTGATGCAAACTTTTGCTAAGGCCTATGAGCTTCAAACAGTATATGACACCTCACGGGTTTAGGCAGTTGCGGACAATAATCATGATTCATAGCCATATTTCCTTGGAAAAGCAAGGCGTCGGAAAACAAAATGTATAAAGGCAACGAGTGTTGGAACTGTGCAGCCAACACTAGGTGTTATGAGCTTGGCGCCATTCAAGGTCAAAACACTGGCACCAGCCAGGATTGCCAACCTGTATTCACAAAAAAAGCCAGACCTTGTTCCAAAAAATCCAGATAGCAATCTTAAGATATGTACACAATTTTAATTCATTTGTGTGGGTGAACAGAAGTTCTACCACTTAGCCAGGGGTTCCCAAACTTTCTCTGGCCATGTACCCGTTCAGGATTTCGATCGATGAGCATGTACCCCTAAAATTCCTTATGGCAAAAAGGTTGAGGAAAATAACAAAAATATATTTACCAATAAGCACATAATGATTTTTTAAAGTAATATTGACTGATATATAAATATAAACAATTCGAAATGTATAATAAATGAACATATTTTTCCCTTCTGTTTCTAACTTCCAATGTACCCCTTAAGATGGGCAAATGTACCCCTAGGGGTACGTGTACCCTAGTTTGGGAACCCCTGCTCTAAGCGGACCAGCGAGATGCTTCACAGAGCAGCTGGAGCTGGATCGTATATAAGTTAAGAAAAATTGGGATAAATTTAAGAGAGTTAAAGCTATTTGCGTTACAGTTTTAGGACCATAGATCGAAGCTCCATAAGATGCTGGTGATGACATCATTTTTAAACAGAGCTGCAAAATGCGAGTCAATCAACTCCATAATCGTGATCCCCTGTTAGTTTTGACATTTTATTGCGGATAAAACCGGCGTTCTCAAATCTGAGAAGTTAAGTTTCCCTAAAATGTTCATGTTTGGTTTACTCCGGTGCCTCACCACGCTTTCATTTATCAAGTCTAACGTTTTTTTACCAGCCTTTTCATGAAAACACGATTGCTGAATCATGTTTGTCAGTGTTTTCGTAAAATTGATCCTGGTTTAAATTTTAAAGGAACTTTTTGACCTAATTTTCCCATATTAATGTAATGTAAAAATCATCCCAGTTGGTTTGAATGATTACAGGTGCAAAGCATGAATCGCAATGTGGAAATCAAAGCGAAAATCAAATCCATGACTGATTTGCTTAGGCTCGCGAGAGAGCATACCGGACAAGAGGGCGTTGTACTTCATCAGAAGGATACCTTTTACTGTTGCAAAACTGGACGACTGAAGCTGCGTGAGATCCAAGAGGTTGGGTTATGTTTGCACTAAAATCACGGAGGTTTTAATGTGCGTGCACATGAAACTCCACTCAGTGTGATCTTCTCACTTGACCTGAAAAGTGGACTGTGGGAAGCTAAAACGAAACTGACACAACAGATGTGAAAATACCACAATTGGAAGGCACTGAGAGGATAGGGACTATTAAAAAACACGCCTATTCTTCAAAGTTAGGAGTTTTCACAGTAGGCTAAATTTTAAAACCTTGAAATCGAAGTTTTATAAAACAAGAACAAGAATCGCCAGACTGACGCTGTTTCAAGCTTTCTGGTCCCATCAGTACAAAATAGAGTACCAAACCAAGTTTGGGTTTATAAACCCCTGCAATGGAAGAATTAATACAACCCTAAAATGCTGAAAGCAGAAGCACAAACAATGTATTCACTCCAAGCACATTTTACGCAATAGACGAACAAAATTTGCGGCGATATTAAGGTCCGATGCACACGAATGCTCACAGTTAAACCGTGAAGACATAATGATAATATTAAAAGCGTAGTTTGTACAAACTATAATCGAAATCCTTAGGGTTTGCCAATCAATATGGTTGAAAACTCACACGATCCTTAAAACAATTGATTTTACAAAGTTTTACCAGCAGCTTTTAAGTTTTTTGTTTTGGTAAATCCACTATAGCCGCAGTCAGATGGTTGGATCAAACCAAAGTTTTATCCAGAACATTTTTTTCTTCAGCAGAGAAACGGTACCATGACGATTTTATTTGGCTTGATGATTTATCAGGTTATTCCTAGGTCTAATCATATAGTCGATGAGAGCTGTTGGTCAGTGAACTTTTTAAAAATTAGCCTTTATGGTCTTTCGTATACATATGTCTTTGACACGTTTCAGCGTGTTTGAACATTATTGCAATGCAATGCATTCAATTTTCAGCTGCAAAATAAACCTTATGTGAAGAAATCTTTTTCCTATTAAAGTGTCCAGCTCGGATTCAACTAGATTTGTGTTACAGTCTTCAACAATTAAAAGTGCGCTTTTGGTTCTTTCCGCAAACTATACCAAAATCTGAAGTGGTGGGTTAATCTGTATGCCTGACAATGATTTCGTCTTACTCGTGCAGTATTTGCGGGATTTTGCACTGAACGGAAAAGTACACTTTCGTCTGCTTCTTTGGCAGTTTTTTGGTTAATAGTCCCAAACTTTCTGTGTATCAAAAATCCTATCCTATGCACTGGCTGTCTTTAGGAAGGCAAGCTTCGAAACCAGCTCATTTTTTACCGGCGTCCGGACGAGGATGGTCCTAAAGTTTCCGATTTCTGTGTCACCGCTGTTGACGACCCCGCTGCTATGGATAGAATCTTAACTGCTGCAATGGGACGAAAAGTGAACGTCGTCAAGAGGCGACTGCTATTTACGATCGGACAAACACGCGTCCACATCGATTCTGTCGAGGGATTGGGCGACTTCGTGGAATTAGAGGTTAGCAGCTTGACATGAATGCGTCGCTCAACGACAAATACGTCTTTCAGTAACTCTTTGTTTTCAACTGTTAGCATATAAAGCTGTTGGACAGTGAAGAATTTGTCTCAAAGACAAAAATCTTGACACACGTGTGCAGTGCACACATTTGTGCAAAGGGCAATACTTTGCTTTTTCAAATACTACATCAAAACGTATGAAATCTTTTTGTTCCAAACGTCCTAACTGTTGTCCTTTCTGGTGCAGAACAGAAATCTTAAATAGGAGCTTGACAATTTGACATCCTAAAATTTGACAAAAACGCCTTATTTATAGTGTTTGTTATTTCAATTTGGGGAGGCTTGAAGTTTTGTTTGGGGGGCTTAGCCCACCAAAACCTCCCCGTGTTCTGGTGGCAAGCTGGTCAGCGCAAAGCGTATGTTTCTCTGCCCTCATTCGTTTTTGATGCGATTCTGTACTTTCTTTATCAAATCGTCTTTTCATAGCAGCGGCCTTCTCTAACATTTTTCCGATGATTTGTCTGCTGCTTTGCGGCACTGATTGTAACAAATGCCCCCAACGCTCTTATTTTGTTGCGAGCAAAATGTGTAATTCCACGATGTCTGTCAGTGTTTGGCTATTTTTTTGTTGTAGACAATGTTTTGGAGCTTGAATTACTTTCATGCTTAGTGTGAAAAAAAATCCACAGGAACTTTCCAGCTACGTTGCATCCTTTCACTTCTGCAGGTTTAAGTAAAACTGCGTAATTTCCGGTGGTGAGATCAGACTAAAATGCGTTTACAGTTTCATTCAAGTGTTGATGGCGTATGAAACCACCGGTATTTTTGCTTTGAATCATTCAAACCCATTCAGGTTCAACTCACTGAGGATCAGACTGCAGAGGATGGAGCAAAGGTGGCTGATCGACTGATGCAAGTGCTTCAGATATCCGAAGCTGACCTCATCTCTGGAGCTTACGCTGATCTTTTAATTGACTTAGAAGCGGAACGCACCGTTTGAGAGAGATTGAAAACACATTTTGCAATCGTCACGCGTGGAAAACGTCAACGACACGAACGCTGTAATTCCACATTTCGCTCAATTTTCTTTGTCGATGTGCCTTCCAATCCACATTTTCAAACTAATTGATTGAACTTTTTACCTTTCTTTCGCAAACTATCCACCAAAATTGCAAATTACACTTAATCTTCTTGTACTTGGCCGTGAACGTTGTGTATCCGAATTCGAGCCGTCCGAAATAATTAGGTGGAACAAAATGGCTTATTGTTGGTGTCAAAGTTTCACCTGCATCATTTGTTAAAGGTTTCATTTGGACTTCGTTTCTGCTCGGGACAAAGCTGTTGCGTTACCCTGAATCGGAAGAACTACTGCCTTCTCACATCGCTTATGCTGCGTAAGTCGGGAGCAATAAATTATGCGCAAGTTTTATACTTCATGCCATCCATACGCCGGTACAGTACTTGCAACGAAGTTAAACAGTGAAAGCACGCACCTCAGTTGCCTCAGTTTTATAAATAACTATACTGTAGGTCGTCTGCATTTTTTCCTGATCCATGTGAGACGTTACTGCTGCCGTGTAGGGTAGAGTCAGGGCCGGCCTTAGCAAGTGCGGGGCCCGATTGGAAGCACTTTTGCGGGGCCCCACTCAGGCCCGTAGCCAGATTTTAAGGTTGGGGGGCAAAATAATTTTCAGGGGGGCAATGTTTTTGTTTGAACTATACGTTTTAACAAAACTATTTCTGGGCACAAAAAAAATTTGGGGGGAATTCTCCCGAATGCTCCCCGTGGCCACGGTCCTGGCCCCACTCAGTGAGCAAAAATTTTGAGGAAGGACATCAAGTCATAATCACAGAAATCACGAGTGATGTGAAAGAGCGGGCCCCGAAAAGGGTAATGCCCAGCTAAGGTGTCTGCAGTGGCGTAGGCAGCCCAAAATTTGGGGGGCAGAAAAAATTTGCTTTAAGCTTTAAGCTATTGTAGACTACGATAGAAAAAATGCATTTGCTAAGAGAAACTTATTTCTTTCCTTCAAAACTCCTTCAGAATTTTGTCCAAGTAGCCTCTGTTAATTTCGAATTCAATGGACATAATCGCTAAATTATTTAGGCTCTATTGCTGGATTAATGATCTCAAATAGGCTTTAATTACTTTCAGCTTTAGTTTCAGCTTAGAAAGCTCCTTTCTCGGGATGCTATTGTGACGCAGTGTCACAATATGGATAAATTTATTGGAGTTTATTAAAGTTTTACTCCTAAAAATGATGCAGTTATGCAAACCAATCTGTGCAGAGCGGACTTTGAGATGTTGTTTTGAACGCTATGCACTTGTGCGAACCACAGCAAAAACTTCGTGACATGAAGACATTGCGCTTGACGAATGACCTGTGATGTAAAACTTTCCGACCAACCGACATGCATCCAGTGGCGTGCAGAGGGGGGGAGGCAAACGGGGCGCCGGCCCCGGACATCCAAGGCAGTGGGGCATCCAAAGAGTGAAATCACAAAAATTTTAAATGCTGTAACTAGATGATTTTTTCTATTTCAAGTCTACTAATACATGCTGCATGGATTTAATTTTTCGAAATATTTTTGTCAACACTAATTTTTACGTATTCAAGTTCCAGTAATTCTCAGATTTTTCAATAACAGGGACCTATAACTCAACCACATTGGTAGTGACGTGACTTGTACCAGATCGTGAGATCAAGGGAAAACCACACAAAGGATTGAAAGGCAATCAGGATTGAGAAAAATATATTTTTTTGAAAAAACAACCCACCTGTTTTTTAATCCGAATTTTTTGCTTTTTGAAAAGAAACAGGTTTTTGTTCCTTTTTTAAGAAAAACAAAGACTCCACTCTGAATTGTTTTTATTGCATCATGCAATATCAACAATTTCAGAATTACACAAAATAACTTGTTATACCTGTTATGACATTCACATTTGAGGGTAAAGAAATGTGCCCCATCTTTGTTTAATTCACTTCAAAGTGATAAGGCTTGGCAAGAACGCCCTCAGCAAACGGAGGAAGCCACTCCCACACAAACTCTGCAGTTTCACGTCAAGTTTATGCACATGCCCTGTTAGTTCAGTATCTACATAGTGTATTTTTTCAACATATGGTTTGCTAAGGTCCAATATCAGAAACAGCTTGGATGCAGAGAAGCCAGAAAAATTGATTAAAATATACCGATTTTACAGAGTTGAAGAAGATATCAAGTAGAATTTGCTCAAACTGTTCGAATTATTCTTCTCTTTTTCTCAAGTCCTTCAAATTTCGTTGCTGTTCGTTTTGTTTCATTAAAAAAATGTACAGTTAACCATACAAGTGTGCTGCTTATTTTATTTTTACTTCATAGTAAATTTTTTAAAGGAAAAGTAAAGAGTGGGATTTTCGGTGGGTTTTATTATCTTTTTTAAGTGGGCTTTTCAAAAAAATCCTGGTATGTTTTTTGGTTGGGTCCAATTACATCAACACTGAAGATAATTATGGACGTTTAATTAAATTTCTGAGCCAAATTTCAAAACTTTCCTATTTGATTTTATGATGCATCACTAGTTTCCCGTTCCGTTTTTAGTGCTAATACAGTCGCACACCTGTGCTTGCAATATGTGCCTCGTTTCGAGCTTCGTCGTTAATTGGCAGTTCAGGCGGATTGATCATAACAGCTCAAACAAGCCCGTATCTTTTCTTCCCCTTTAGTAATTGTACATATAACAGCCACATAATAAAAAACGAAAATTTTCTTGCGTAATTCATGCTCATTCTCAATTCTTGTGTAGTTTAGCAAGTTTCAAACTGTCAACTCTGGTGTCCGCCATCTCAGCCACGTACTTCTGATCGATTGCTATACGACGAAACATTCGCGCAGCCTTGTAGTTTTGCAGTTGTGAACTGCGCTGACGTAGCACTGAGTGTATTCTACTCCCTGTTTTAACGCGTTGCCGGATATTTTTGCAGTCATGAACTGATCTGTCTTAGGAGACCGCTGATAATAATTTATGTTCATTGCAGTGACACATTGCATACCACAACAACGAGTAAAGAGAGTGCGTGTAGCATAATATGCACAGACGCGCCGGATACTGGAGGCATGGCGGGGGCCTTTCCCCCTCTGCCCTTTCATACGAGGGGCAACGGGGGCGGAGGTGACTTTTCATCACAGGTGTAGAAGCAGGCAAATTTCTGGGGTGTAAAATTTTGCACGAATTTCCCCAAACTTGCCCGAAAAGTTTTTGTGCAACTTTTGCCTTTACATTTTCTCCCACAAAGATCATGAAGAACTCTTTTTGGTGTAACTTCCAAAATAAGGTCTCGTGTGTTTTCATGCAAACATTGGGCGCTATTTTTTGAAGTCAAACAACATTGGGCGCCATTTTTACCCGGATTTTCAGGGCTTTTGCTTAAAATTTCAACGAAGCAAAAATTTTGGGGGTGCGCTTGCAACCCCTTCACCCCCACCTCCAACACCACTGCTTTTCATAACAGTATCCTAGGTGATTTCATGGTTTATCAAGATCGATTTGAAACAAATTTTTTGCAGCTATTCGGGCACCCAGAAAATTCAGAATGTTTTTCTATAATTTCTATTATTATTTTTGAGGTCAACATTGTTGATGAATAGAAGCAAACATAATTGGTAACGATTTTTTTATATGTTTCCATTGCCCCCAACTGTTTCACTGCTTCCCCTTCCCAGCAGAACCGTCGCGAGAAAATTTTCAATAGGGGGCTCTACGTCTGTTCAGGGGGGGTTGACATTCTGAAATTTGATAAAATTCCACCGATTTATAGTGCTTCATAATTCAATTTGGAATCCTTGGAGCTTTTATTGGGGGGGCTTAGCTCACAAAAGGCCCTCCGTAGCGACGGACTGCTTCCCTACCGCTGCTCCGGCGTCCCTGAATATGCACGTTTTGTCAACAAACTTCGCCAAAACGTTGGTTTACAAACGTGAATATGATGTCATATTGTGATGTCACAAACATCGTAAATCTAGTAACAATGACCACCATACGCCACTGGTGAATACTAGAATTTGGTAGAGGCCATCCAATGAAGCAGTCGCCCCGGGCATCACCAGACCTCTCCACGCCACTGCGCCATCGCAGCTTCACAGAACCAAACACTTGCTACGCACATTATGCTCTTCCAATAACGCATGTTTCGAAAAGGAACTTTCTGCAGATAGTCGGCCTGCGAATCGCCGAACTTTTTATTCTGGTATAAATTTGAATTTCAACTGTGACATTATCAAAAACATGAAGTTCTGATTGGTGGTAATATTTCGCGAGGCCGCTTGGCCTTGCGCTGTTGACGTTATGAAGTTCATTGGTTCATTTCAAAAATACAGATTTATGACCAGTGGTGAAAGTAGAATAATTTTCTTACCGGAACGATCCAGTATTTGTCGATACCCTCCCAAAATTTCAGCCATAAATGTAAAAAAGCAATCAAGAGCACGTTTACATTTGGCCCACCCTGTATTATACATTTTAAAAATACAAAAAACGTACGGTACATTCTGAAAACCACCGTTTCAAAATCAACCAAAAAGCGTTAGGCTCTAGGCTACGTACGGCAACTTGCACTATCTCCGAAAGTGGTTCAGACAATGCAACTTGAGTAGTCTAAATTTAACACCTCATACTATAGCCTACTTGCTAATACTGTATTTGCAATCTACATACCCTAAAATAGCAAACCTGATACA
>JGI24158J21664_10002938_pt1 | contig 21107 bp, 16 predicted proteins | sample Ectturendosymbi3_FD_21664 | JGI IMG/M metagenome (IMG submission 21664)
GTATTAATTCTAGATACATACTCTAAAGATGTATTTCTTCCCTACAAATCCTGCCATCGCTCTAATTCTGTAATTAGATATTATAATGTACTTTCCACGATTTGTGTAAGCAAGGAATCGATCAGCAAATGTTTAATAAGAAATCGATTTCACGTAAAATTACGCATCCTCAGTCCTTATTCAAATATAATATATTTGTAATTTTACGTGAAATCGATTCCCTATTAAAATTTGCTGATCGATTCCTTGCTTACACCCATCGTGGAAAGTGCATACTTGAATAGGGATATGTGCAAGTTTGAATCATCACAAAAAGACGAAAGCAGATGGCAGTGGACTGATTCCTCGAAAGCATACGGAAACGCTAGTGCTTTTAAGTGTAGATATTATAAATGTTTTTTTTTATGCTCAACTTAGTCTTGTTAATGCACCTGCACACAGAAGTGCACGAGAGAAGAACACTTTCAGAAATGATTAAGATTGACGTCATGCATTATTTTTATTATTTCTGAAATGCTATTTCGTGTCAGATTCGCAACCGAAATCTGTTTGCTACAAAAACAACGTAATAGACAATTTTTTCAAAAATTTTCTTAGACGCTTGACGAAACATTCTATGTTAGCAGCTGGTAGAACGATTCTATCATCATTCGTTTAAGTTTGAGGTTGTGCCTGGCTATAAGTGCAGCTCTTGCCTGAAAAGTTCAGCTTGTATGAACGTGCTGTTGAAATCTGCATAAAACTATTTGGTGTTGTACTAATATGCCTATGCTCAATATATATCGCTATGTTTTCGCTTTCAACCTCTATTGTTGTTTGAAATACGTTCATTCCAGCCTACCGCTGATAAACCACGTTTTGTTGTTTTGTAATATGGAATCTTATTCCTACTTTTTATTCTTGACCAAATCGCGCAATGCACTCCTTCCTGCCTAATACTGTTTCGCCACTCAAAGAAGATTCCTATCAGGCTACGACTAGTTATAGCAAACTTTGTACTTGCCAGCAATAGCAAACAAAGACTCAACGTGCCGTTTCAGTAGAGCAACTAGCAACGCACATTAGCAAAGACTGACAACATTGTGGGTAAACACAATGATGAACATTCATGTTTAATATTGCTACCACATACAATTTAGGGCAACGGAACCGATACCATCTAACGCCGTGTGGTTCAAGCAGTTATATCTAGCGATAAATCTCCGATGGTAAACAACACGTTTGGCAATCACGGAAAGGTTGGAAATTTTGACAGAACATGTGGTTGATTTACACATGAAATCTAAACTGAAACTCCAGGCTATATGTGTGGTATATTGGACACATTATTGTTTTAACGTTTTTCGATTTCCGGTCTGGGAAGTAATTTAGGGTTCTTCGCTGTTGCGGTAAAAACGAGTGTAAGGTGTCGTCGTCGATTACGATTCCACAGATATCCTACTAGTCGAAGGGTCAACCTAGTTGCTCTAGGAGAACAGGTCAGTCTCCCAATTACGTGACCTGACGTCTTGAAGTTGTCAAACCAATGCAAGGCGAATTAAACGTTCTCACCATTTTGTCTGTTGATAACTCTCCAGCAGCACGCTAAGCTGATTGCTTCTTTCTAATATATTCACATATACAACAAAATCTCCAATATACTTGAATGTGAAGTCAGAACAACGTAACGTTAAACGGCTCAGTGTAGACTAACGGCGAACAAGAGTGTTGAACTAACGGCGAACAAGAGCGTGCACATGCGCCGCAGGAAACAGCGACCACTGTGGCAATGTAGGTTTGCAGGGCTAACGTGTCAACTGTCAGACTGCTCGCACACTAGTACATTGCGTTGAATCACGAATGGAATATTACTTCAAATTGTGCAGTGTGAATGCACAAAACATTAACGCACTAATGTGTCCACTAATTAAGAATGTCACGGAGAGAGAAAGCCGGCCAAGAAAGACAACGTTACCCCGAGTACAGCTCGACTTTGATCAAACGTTTTTGTTTTAAGCAATCTTGCAGTTGCTGTTGGGGATTTTGGTTCTTTTGGTTATGAAATATCTCAACCACGCACAAATATAACTAGCCCTTCAAAAAGGTACTTTGTGGTCAAGGTTGTGTGAAATAGAGCTCTATTTTACAATGAAATTCTATTATGTCATTCACGGGGACTGCTGAACATTCCTATTTGATTCAGATGACTTTGTGAATCACTTGTTCTGAAAAGATGAACACACTACATATAAAAACTGTGAACCATGGATTTTTTAAACTTTAATTCTTCTTTCATCTGCATTTATGTGATATGCCAAGGTAGTAGCGTCTATAATATCTATAGATTTTTATTATTTTTATTATCCAGAAAATATATCTTCACTGCAACATAAAATATTTTCAAGGAAATTCCAATAAGGAATATGACGCTTTGCGAAAATTGAATATTGTTAAGCTCCACTGCCTGTCTTGTATTTTATACAAACAGAATAGAAATAACAATAAAGATTACTAAAATGTGCATAGAAAATGATCTTTACTTTCTGATAATTCAATTCGTATGAAAGACGTTTTGCTATTCTCTGGTTTTACTGACATTTAAATGCGTATAGCTTACTGCACGGATGCAGGGAGAGATAATCTAAAACTACACAGATTGAAAAAATATTTTTAGATTTCCTTGCAACATTAAGTTGAAAGTGCATCAGGTTAACCGCGAACTTTATCAAATCAAAGAAATGTTTCGTCGCAATGTCACATTAAAAGCTGTAATCACAGTACTCGAAAAATATTGTTGCATTTCCTGTAGCACACGACATGTGCAGACAACTTGTAAAGGATTGTCAAGCAGTTCAAAACGTATTGGTCTGATTTTACTGTCACAATTGTTACTACTCATATCGCGAGAAGGCGATGTACGTCTCTTTATTAGCGTTTGTTTTGAGTCCTTTGCTTGTGCTTCGCGCAATTGCTGATTTCCATGGAAACAACAAAGTATTTCAAGTTGTGAGCACGAGCTCTCAGAATTTTGCCTAAACGCATTTGTCATAGATGTGTAACTGTGCATTTGTCGCATAAACGTCTCCGCGTTTTTGTCGCATAAACGTCGCCGCGAAACAAAACGTTTGCTTGGGAATGAAACGTGTACTTGAGAGTCATACTACTAGTCTGTGTTCAGGCTTGGTTCAAAACGAAGGTGCGTGCATGACGTAACGTGACGTCAGCTTCAGCGAACCTCTGGGGTTCGACATTATTCCACTCTAATAAAAGTCTGTGCTCAACTGTTGCAAACCTCATAAAAAACTACACGGAAGTTTCAGCCAACTAACAGATAGCTTTCATCAGTGAGAATGGCAACGAGAACAGGAGAGCAATAGAATTCACCAAAATGCGCGTGATTGCATGACGTAGTGATAGCAGTGATGACCGCGATGTAAAGACAAGGGAGATAACCGAAAGTGCCGTGGGTTGCAAAATAAAATAAAAGCGACACAAAAGCAACTGCACGCAGAACCAAAGCTAAGCAAAAGTATGCAGTGTGTTATTCAGTCAAATGTGACCAAACGTCGCTTTGTATATTTGTGGAAAAAGGTCTAAACGTTTTTTCATTTGTGATGCTCAGTGCAGAATTAATGAAAAAAAATTCAATAAATCGTCTTTTTCTATCAGTCGATTCTGTTAACAGGAACAAAAGGTGATTTCAGGTGCCTGCACGCATGCCAATTCGATGACGTTGAACGAGAATGTGTAATGAGACTATGGCCTTGCGCAGTCCAATGGACCTAGATCCGTTGCATCGGCTTAAGACCAGCCCTTCCCCGCTGTTGCGCATACGCTGTGTTTTTTGATACCCCACAGTTGCGCTTTTGCCATAACTTTCTCGGTAAATTTGACTTTCTCGCCTAAATCGCGCGTCGAAAATAAATGTCGGACTCGGGACGGGTTCGGGCTTCAAAATGAGGCCCGTTTACAACTCTGCGACAAATCGCCGAAACCTGTTCACGCACTGCGTTGACGGACACAAGGGAGCAACGGATGTCGTCCAGCCCGGAAAGGTTGCAACATCTATCACTTGCTGTCAAGGAAAGTTATGCAACGACCCCCTAGGAAAATTGTCACCCAGGACAACTGCCACCCGGACAACTTCCACCTAAGACAACTGTCACTCAGGACAACTACAGTCCGGACAACTGTCACTTAGGACAACTGCCATCTAGTACAAATTCTACCCTGGACAACCACCACTCGGACAATTTCCACCTAGTGCAATCGCCAGCCAGGAAAACCACCCAGACAACAATGCCTACCACCGAGGACAACTGCCAACCGAACAACTGCAACCCAAGGGATATAGTGGGGCGGGAACTCGAGGGTACTGCGTTTTCACACTTTTTTGAGGTGTGGACACGCTTTCTCACTTTTTTCATGTTTCGTTTGAAGTGTAGTGAAAGTGAGTAGGCCAACTTAATTAAATACAGATTTAGAAACGTGTTATAAGTGCGGTTGCACGTCGCTTGTATGCTTTGTTTGTCCCCATATTTCTTTTCATCACAACACGCCTGTGCCACCCAGATAACTGCCACATGGGATAATATGTTCTGAAGCATTACATACACGCTATCAAATTCAGTTCAGGATATCGGTTTAGGCATGTATATGAGATCTCGCGGCACGGCTGTTGAGAACCGCTGTGCTGTGGCATGATTGCTTCAACACAGTGCTGTTATTGCCATGTAACTCACAAATCATAAACAAAAGTAAAAGAATGCACAGACCTTTGAATTAACGGAAGTAAACAGGTTTGGTAAATTCGTGGAATGAATAAGATGCCATCAAGCCAATAAAAATTATGTTTTACACTAACTTAAGAATGTTCATAAAGATGCAACGGCATCGATACGACATTCTCCAACCAAAACTATTAAAGTTGAAGTAAATGCTCATAAAATGGCCAAAGGATGAAGAAATGTTTTTATATTCCACTATCTTGTGAGGTTCAAATGTCGTTGATGGCAATAAACGCAATAACTGAATATGTCTTAGGTGGCATTCACCCGGGTGGTGATTGTGTTGGCTGTAGTCCTAGAACTAGTTGCTGTCCAAAACCAGAAAACATGTGGAAAACCAGGCATCTGCAAAGATATCATGCTTTTTTTCAGATTCTTGACAGCATTTGCAAAGAAACCCATTTAGAAAAACTTTAAATTTAATTTTTATGAAGATCTGCTTCTTTCGAATCATAATCGCGGTTGGACAAGGGATTTCACGGTGCAGCTGTGATTTTGGTATCTTTGCTTCACAAACAGTTACTTAACTCTTAAAATAATTTCGTTAAAAACTTGGAATCTTTTAAAACGAACGTCTGCGCCCCTGGACACCGACAGCGAGAAAGGTAAACAGCCAATGTTAGCAGTTTTCTCCAAGTCAGTTGTTCTTCGAACGAAAGTCCTTTCAACAAGAGTGAAGTAATTGCATTGGAATTCTATTTGCTTGTCAGTTCGGTTTAATTGATATAACTTTGCACTTGCGCTCGCCCCTCAGATCTTCATTGCAGAGCTTCTATTTACAACTTGAGGCTTGATTACGATTGGTGGCGGTACACTGTATTCTGTCCAATACAGTAGCATGATATTAGTGATAAACATAGACGTAACTACGGGACATAAGAGCTGTGTTCCCGCCCCATCCAAATGAAAGAAACTGTTGTGTTACGATGTACATAGAATATAGATCAACTTCAATAATCTACCGTTTTTTTGACTATTCGTACAGGTATTTTGCTAAAACATCTTCATCGAAAAGGTGGTCGAAACGGTTGACTGAGCACGACGACGTCATAACACCGCTCCTAAGAGGGACCTCACGCCTAGGTCTTCTATTGGGTCCCGCGCTTGCTAGGGCCAGCCCCGCTGTAGGGCATCAAAACCCCAACTGCGGGGTATCAAATAACGTAGTGTACGGGTGCAGCTGCAGGTGCACTGTTTTATCACACTCAAAATAGCAACCACCTTGACCAAAACATTGCCTTAAGAGCTGAAAGAGTCATTAATCGGAAATAGACCGAACGGTAGTTATGCAGTTTTTTTTGCACGTTTGCCTGAGGTGAAAACAAACTTAGCGTTTTATTCAACGATAATACAGCGAAATGTAATGTTTCTCAAGAAAGAAGAAACTACACGGAACTATCCAGGATGGCGCTACAGGCGTGAAAAGGAACTATCTCGGATAGATCGATAGGCATGAAAAGCTGGTTTGTACGCCATCGTTTATTAACACAAGCCACGAATCACGTAGGTGATTTATCTTTTCGAAGTGACGCCATCACGTGTTAATTTTCTCATTGCTGTTGCCTTCCAAAAAGAGTGTGAGACTAATCTGAGCAGAGAACAAAAAAACGCAGCTATGTTTGCAAATAGAATTAGCTGAAGAAATATCACAATCACTTCACTCACAGAAGTTACCGCGGTGAGCGCAACAAATACACCTCACGAATGAAAGAAATCGTTACTCTGAACGTCAGAAAAAAGATTTGTATGCAGTCTAGAAATCGCCCGGAAACATTTTGACAAACACAGCAAGAGCCAGGCCTCACCCAAAATAACCAGCCCGACTTACAACTCTGTTTCGTCATCCCGTACAATTCGTTTTGTTCTACTTTTCACGTCATATAAACAAGCTCTAAAACTACAAAACTGCCGTTCTGGTCTGTTTCCGATTAATGACGCTTCAGCTCAGATTTAGCCCAAATTCTACCATGCGAAACAGCTACCGTTCTTGTAAACGACAGACCGAAAATCGGAGTGATGGAAGCCACATAGTTTTTGTACCTACGCTATAATGAGTTGTGGTGTGTTTGAGTTTGTGTTTGCTTCAAACCATTAGGTCCATGAGCGGTAATGGGTTAACCCTGTAAATAATCGCAGTTGTGTGCTTCCTACTTGTCAATGGTTTTTCGCTAGTTCGACTAACTGATATTGACGTCTGTTTGCTCAGATTTGCTGGTGAATATTTTCTGTAACATTACTGTGCAAATATTGGTCATGCAAGACATTTCATAGGATACCTTGACGAGATAACCTTAGGGTTTGTCCACGTCCGAGCTTTGGAAAAAAACATATATATATATATAATATAACCCACTGTAAACAGTAAAGACTGTAGGCCTGTTTCTTGTGTTTTGTTGTCAACTGTAGCGTTTTGCTATATATTATTTTCATTTTCTTCGTCTTTCTGTGAACATGTCTGTACTTTACACATCGTGGCTATACATCTCTCTTACCTATGGTTGCCGTGTCTTTGTTTACCACTCCTTCCACTGCCTGCCAGTTACTCACATGCATGATTGTTTGATCGTCAGCTTACGCATTCTTTCTGGAGACGGTGATTGGCAAGTCAGAGGTGTAGATGTTGAAAAGAAGAGGTGCCAAGACGGATTCCTGTGTGACGCAATTCTTGACGTCGTAATCTGCTCCGTTTGTTGCTACCCGCCTTTGTGTTGGCCAAAAAGCTATCCTCGATTTATTGCGTCAGCAAGGTGACCTGATCGATCGAACTCCCGAGTGGAAAGCCCGCTTGTTCCTGGGCGAAATGGTCCCGATGATTGGTTCGACACGAGCGTAGATGAGTCTCTCGAGAATCTTGAAGGGGGTGCACGGTAGAGATATAGGGCAATAACTCTTTCGGTCGTCCAAAAGCTTATCTGACTCAGGGATCGAAAGTATCAGTGCTCTTCTCCAGATCCTGGGAATTTTGAGTTGGTTCATGCAGGAAGCGAATAATCGCATAACCAGGATTTGAGAGGTGATACGGCGTGAAGTATAAACTCCGGTAAAGTAAAATCTAATACCCGATATTTTACTGACTCCAGACGTGTCGCGGGCAGTAGTAAGCTCCTCTGGCGTGATGGGAGTGGGCCCGGTGATGCTATCTTCTTAAGGTGTTGGGACCTTCCATATTGCGAACGCCTCTTGAAGAGTCTTGTGGACTCACGGTGCGATAACTCACGCATGTTATGGTTGAAAGTGTTGGGACAAATCCTTGCGCTGATATTTTGACTCTTCCGGGACATAAAAGGAAGGAAAACAATAAATATCTTTACTGAAAAGATATAGGTGTTGGAAAAGCTGAATATAGTTCCTTTACAGAAACACAAATGTGAGCCAACCAGGTATTGCGAAGTAACGTGGAAAGTCTGGATAAACTGATCGTCCTGGTAGTTCGGACGAAAAAGTGAACCACCGTTTGAAAGTTTATCATTGGAAACCTCTGCGAAAGATTTCAAGCTGAATGAAAATTCAAGCTGCGTAACAAAGATAAGGTGCAAGGTTGGTTCATTCCTTTTATCTATGTGGTATATGGTTTGTATTGTGTATCGTCTTCGCACTTAAACAAACACAGTTTCCATATAGCTACATCGCAATATCAAGGAACACACGGATAGATGATAGAGCACGACAGGCCCGTAACCAGCTTGGTACACCAGCAGGAGCGAAGGGTTTTCTGAGAGGGACCCAAAGTTTTTTGAACCATGTCCAATAGTTTTAAACCATGTCGAACGCATTTTTCCAGGGGGGGCGAAAATTTTTCTTGGGGGAGCATCGCCCCCCGTGGTTTCGCTCCTGGAGCACGAACATAGATATGTGGCGATAATAGAAAAGCATACGCTTCGATGGAGCCGACACGGATAATTTGAAGAGACACACGCACAGACATGTGGCACTGATAACAAGAACAGACATTGGTGCTCCCAAAACGGTTTCTATGAAGTTCAGCACCTCTGCATCGTGCTGTGATAAGTTCCAAGTTGAAGAATTTATAAAATGTATTCGGAAGTGAGAGGCTGCGAAGGACCGGGAATCAGCTGGGCTGCAGATTTCTGTGTACCGGAAACAACTTTGATCAGTGCAAAGCAATATGTTTCGTACATTCACCAACGCCTCATGATTACATTAATCAATCAATTACTGCACAATGACGCAAGATTATTTCGAACAGACCATGGGTGTTGCCCATTATATTTAGACCTGCTCGATTCTCGCTCCGTTGAATGCGAAAAGGCCTTGAAATCCACCCTTTCACTATATAGCGGTTGGAGTGTTTCTCCAGTAAAAGCTCCTGTGAAATCAAATGTTTCGATCCAGAAAAGCTTCAACTTGTCCACAGGTGTTCAGAGATTGAAGGCGAGTTTGCAGCTCTTAGTCAGTCTGATAGTTGAACCTTTTCATCTGCAGCCTACTTTGAGCAAATTGCAACCACTCGCAACACATTTTCCAAATGTAACAACTTAAAAAACTTGTTTGAGATTTATCCCCACAAATGACTGTAAGTGGTTAGTCCGCATTATACATTTGACGTTGGTCGTAACCTTACTTTCTTCATTGCTATTGTAACCTGGGTATTATTTGCAAATAGATGCGCTAGTTTGATAGAATTTCTGACAGTGAAACTGAAAGTCACTTTGAGGTCAGGTTACAGAAAGTTCACATTTCGTCAAATTGCACGTAGCGCGATACCAGCTCTATAACTATACAGTATAATTAGCCTCTGTCAAAGAATATTTGATTAGTATCTCAATAGTAAAACAAACGATATCTTATCTATTCGCTTATAGTAGGCTACAGGTGGACGAGTTCTTTAATCCTTAACTTGCAACTGCGACGGAAGAAAAACCTAACCTCCGACAACGTAAAAAATATCTATTTATTTAAATCTGTTTGCAATAGCCAATCTCACAATGAGATAAAAATATTTTTGTGTAAAGCATGGATTGCACTATGTTAACGTCAAACACACACTCAAAGAGAATAACATGGTTGCTAACTTGATAAGAAAAATGCAGTTGCTGCTGTTTTGAAATGGTGCAAGCCGTGGAGTGGGGACTGGAACAAACGTGACTGTTTTCAAGATATATATAGAAACAGTGAATTTTATACTTATGGATGCGGTATGTTCTCCTCTGTGATGTAAAATTTGGTTGAATTCCCAATAAATAATTTTTCAACTGATTTGATTGGAGCAACAGAGTTCTGTTAATGGAGTTTTCCCCCGCTTCTTTATGTGACTACTGCAAAAATGTTTCTATAGAGAAACCTCCTACGTTTTGTACAGAGTAAACCTACGCTTTTTATAGTAATGTAGGTGTTTCGCAACGTGCGCAGTAAATAAAATAAGCTCCAATCCATCCCTGAAAGAAAGAATGCCATTAACACATACAAAGCAAATGGAGCTCCCAAAAATTTTGCACTGAATTCATAGTGGTCTAAATTTTGTGAGCAGAACTCCTTCCAACCTTCCAAAGCTTCCAACCACGAAAACCTAGAGGAACCTAGATATATCACAAAACAAACCCACTATTCAGCAAACATGCGAGTTACCGAACAACAAAAGAAAAATGAATTGATTTTGAATAAGAAAAAAGCTTGCAAAATTAACGGAATTTGTGATGGTACTTATGTCATGCGATGCAGGTCTGATGTGCTATAATAATCGGTAACGATTCCAGGAGATTCTGAGATCCCAAATATTTAATGCGTTGTATCTGTGCACAGCAACATTTGCCGGTGAAAGGTTTTCAAGACGTTTAAGAGAATTTGACCTCATTTTCGTTTATTATAACTAGTGCAATTGGCATTGCATAGCCTCTCTAGTGCCTCAGGTGTAGAGACAAACATCTGCTTACAAGAGCTTTATCTCGTTGTAGAAAAATGAATGCATTATCGAATTTTGTACACAGCACTATAAAACAAGTTTAGCCAGAGGGTGCTTGTTGGTTAATTCCAGCTAATATTCTTATTTAGTACGGCCGAACTAACTTATATAAGAAAGCGATTTTCACTGTGCAGAATCACCCTGACACATGAGGATGTAGCGTACCATTTGCGAAACACACGGTCAAAAGCTTTGTATGAAAGGAACTTTGAATTTTGTAAAAATAAAGGGTGTTCGAAATAAAACGTTCATTAAATTAACATTAAAAATTTGGAAGCCTGCAAATGTGTTTTTATTTATTACGGAATGACGATACAAGAAACTTGATGTTCTCTGGTTTTAATATGTTTACATAAAATGTAATGAAGGGTCCACATATGCAAAAGGTTTTCGCCGAAAATGTTAGTGGTTCTTGAAAATATTTTGAGCTGGTGATCAAGCATTCCATGAAACAAGTGAAACGTTACCTGCAGCGGCCGAGAGTAATGATTGCCTTTGTCGGGTACCATTATGAAACATAAGAAATAACAAAAACACACAAATATTGTATCTGATCAAAGTTAAAACAATGAGAATGCTAGGCAGAGGACCGACAACGACCAGGATATACTGTGCTGGAAGCATCTTGAAGTTTAAATAGTCTTTTGATTGCAGATTATCCTTAAGCACTTCGTTGTGTCCAGTGTTCCCTCTAAGCAGATTCTACACTGAGGAATTGTTTGTTTTGGTGCTCACTGAGCGCATGCAGACTTCCTAGCGTTGATAGGGCTATGCGATATATATATATATATATATACCCCAATAATTTGAAATGTTGGGAGTGCGTGAGAATGAGATCGAACTGCGCATATTGTCTGGTGGCACTGCGCAATTAAGTTGTTAACACTGGTTGTGTCTGTTGTGCTCAAATGTTTTCCCAGATTGTGGAAATGGTGATAGACTTCGCACCTCAGCTCTAGTGTCACTGATGGCAATATCGAAATGCTGCAGGTTCTCTGTTAAATCATATAGCAGGCATGTGCAACCTTTTTCATTGGCGGGTCAATTTCGAATTTTGAAATTTATTGGATGAAACTTTATTCATTCCCTTAACAATTAATTTAAGTGGTTACTCAACAGATATGGTGTGCAGGCTTATGGAAAAACTGTGAATTAGATGAGACATATGATAACGTTACCATATCCCCAGAAGCAAAATTCCTGACAGTCTCAATGGCTACTTTTCGCGACAACAAACAGGCGCTATACGGAATTTTTCAGTACGTTCTTACAACTTCCAATTCACTGCAAAACAGCATCATCACTATTCAGGCAAAACAACTGTGGACGCTGGAAACAGCCAAAGAAGCAAAAGTTGGCATTCTCATCTTCACAGCACATACAAATTGTTTCAAGTTAAAATGTAATTTGCTAACTGGAAAACTTCCGGACATCAAAGAATCTTTAAAATTGTTTAACCTTCACTGAAGGCTTTTCCTTTATGTGCTATTGCTTCACTAAAATCGAAGCTCAATTTAGTCCAAGCTGCGTGTCGTTTTTGCAAAGGACATCATTTTCTGTTTCCCCTTGCAATGACTTCTTAAATTAATGGGCTTAATCCACCCGCAACGACCTAAAATTCCCTCGTATTGTACTGAAGGCCTGGAGTTGCAGTGCCGCTTCATATTAAAAATGTTCAGACAAGCAATTTCATTTCGACAAATCAAGCAAAGAGCCCTTTCAGAACAACAAAATACTTCACAAACCACTCGTCGTTAAACATCCTGCCTTCATCAAGAATGTTTCGTTTTTTCGAGCACCTTGATATTGAATTTCAGCTAAAAGTGCTGCTTTCATGAACTGAAAAACAAATATTATTATTATCATTGATTGCCGACCCTTCCAACATCCTCTTTCCTTTGTCCTGCTGCGAATTTTTATCACTCTCCCTACAATCCCAAAACCAATACCAACACTTGCGAAGCCACAAATAACATCGCATTATTAATTCAGTTGATGATGTCAGGCGAATCAACTGAAATCCTTTCTAACTACTTAACTCATGCTAAAATCAAAACTAACAGTACTCAGTTCGCACCAACAACTGCCTGTCAGGTGCTGACGAATTGTTCGGATAGTTTTACACAGCAAAGCCTCGTATATGAATCACCAAGGAAATTTTTTACATCACAAAGAGATGAATCTGGCGTGTAGTGTGACAATTAGAAACGGCGCGAAAAGTTGTATTCGCTTTGTGGTCTATGGTTCCCAGGTATCTAAAAATTGTTACATTTCTTTGTTCGTGAATGATTGTGAAATGAGTGGCACGAAAAATTGAAGAATACAATTCATTTGAAATACCACAGAATCATGAATAAGACCCAGTGGGATGCACCAGACAACGCGGGTTGCACATGTCTGTTATGTAGTGTTGCAACGTTAACTCTAGTTTTGCAGTATTGGAGAATTGGATCTGCATTCACTTCGTTTATTCAATGAACGAAGTCTATAGACGCGAAATAGTCAAGCACAAATTAACAATCGAAAATAATGATGCAGGTAAATTAACTTCAATCAGAGGCCCACGATCGACCACTATCATTGCATCAGTCTTTGCTCGTGCAATCACTCAAAACAGCGCTTGAAACACTTGCAGTCAACCCGAAGTTTACCAAATGCACTTCAAAGCGTCGACGCGAGTAAAAAGACTGCCACAATTAACCAAGGCTCCGCTGTCTGTGAAGGGGCTAGACGGAAATCTGTCACTTTCTGCAGCCTGCTCTCTTCCGGACTGCTTCATTCACGATATGTTCATGTTTTGCAAGCGTTAAGTCTGGATAATTCTCGCATTGGACGTGAAATCTAGGGAACAAAAACAAGGTTAAAATCTGATTCTGCAAAGCAAATGCAATAAATAGTTTGTGCTTGGAAAGACCTTTACCGACTTCCAAACAAAACTATATCTTGGAGTTATATTAAAACACTGCAAAAGATGCATACAGTTATTTTTTAAGGTTGCTTGTAATGTTTCGTTTCATGTTTTATCAACGAAAAACTAACTGCATAAGATAAACTCTTTAGTGTTTTTCAAACATTTCAATAAAAGTACTGCAAAAATGTTTGTATTAATTAATTAATTACTTAAAATGGTTTAATTGCCAGATTTTGTTGACCGTGAGTTTTATTGTGTCCTAGGGCTGCTGTCACTGCGGCCCTCCCCATAGGAAAAGCGGGCATGAAAATGAATGAATGAACGAACCATAAACTTGTCTTCCGTATGAATAAGCTTTTTACGATGAACTGTGTTTCCTGTATAGTTATAAATTGCCTTGCAAAGGTGACTGTGAAATGGGAAATTGGATAGCATTTTGGATAGTTCCTTCCAAAGGAACAAAAGACGAACAGTCAATATGCAAATGCAATCTTATCGTAATGTTCGACTATGGTGAAAATCGCATGTGGTCTACTGATGTCAACCAAATCAATGATGATGGTGGATTCATATTTGTAGGCTGGGCCTACAAACAACGTATAAGGCCTACGTTGGAAGAACACCGATTCGAGCCTCAGTGAATGAAAACACGGCGGAGGAAAAATTAAGAAAGCTATTCCCAACATCTCAAATAGAAGTATGTGGCAACCCGCGTACCAGCATATGGTGGCTTGATTCAATGAAACGGAGTGCTGTGTTTACATTAGGAAGCAAAAGTAGTCTTACTGTATGGTCGAAAAAGACTAATGAGGCCAATGCCTACTGCATTGCAACAGGAGCTGTGGATATGGAAGATTTTGTACTAAGGGGAATCATACTCTTGACAGATAAAGGGTGAATAGACCTCTTTAAATGTGAAAAGAGTTTGGCCGAGTTTTTTCGACCTTGCATTGTGTACGTAGCTCATTGCTGCGACATGCACGGTTGGTGCGAATCAAACAAAATAGAGGTTGATCGTAACACTGAGTGAATAACACATCAATTCCAGAAAGACGTTCAAGGTTTGCTGCAAGTTGAGGAATCTGTCGACCGGATTCTGCTTCCTTCATTTTGCGATGATTCATACTTGCACAGCTCGTATCTGTATTCAAGTAAACAGTTGCCAAAAGGCGAATGAGTAAATAAATCTTAAAGTAATTGGAAATCTTCACGTAACACTACGTTTGAACGCAACTACTCGTCAAAATACGTCCTTCAATTTGCTTTACGGTGGATGGAATTTTAGACTTTTTCTTGAATCTCATTTTTTCGTACTTCATATCATGCTGTGATGTGACTTTACTTGAAAAACTAAAATGACAAGGGCACATTGCATGCAATATTGATTTTACTCACGCTCTTTTCAACATGCTTCATATTTCTTCCAACTAGAACCTTAATTCTCCACACACGCTTTAACTCTTTTCCCTGCTAAATGTTTCATATAATATTTTTTATAGGCCTGATAATATGTTCTAAATACTTTTTTGTAATATTGCTTATTTCTCAGGGTATGTTCAACATGCGTGAGAACCATTTGCTTATAAAAACTTAAATGTGAGTTTTTAATTTCGTTCAAATTTCTTTTTAATTTTTGCCATTGTCATTGAGAAAAATATTTTGTTGATTTTGTTTCAAAACCGACTTCAGAAGCAGAAATGGTACTCGCGAAAACTTATACACTGCAGTATTTGTTCTTCATGACGATCGATTCTTCCAGGTTTTCACTAACGTTTCTTCATTTTAATTTTTGCTAGGGTACAGGCACGTGTGAGGGTATATTCTAAAAGTAATGAAATACACATACAAGTGAAAGCAAATAATGAAACATACAAAATCAGAAGGTAAAAGGCAGGCCCTTTCTACACAAATGTACTAGCAGCAACATAATCCGGTGGTACCCACTGTTCCCACAAAATGTGTTGTAGAAATGGCGCTACTGTATGTTCAATGGTACAAACAGAATACTTACATGAAATCCTCAAAACGATCAATGCTATTGCGCATTGAAACAAGGGTCATCGTTGAAATTGATTTTGTGGGCATCGTTAAAATCCTTCAAAGAACTTTGGTACCATGGTGAAGCACGAAAAATCATTTGCAGATTCTAGTGATACATATAACACTAAATTTCAGACAAGTTAGGTTCCAGACGTCGAAGAACAGAGGTAGGAATTCTTGAAAGATAGTCGTTTATCCCTGAAAATTGCTTGAACATGTTCCAGAGAGCCCTTTTTTAATTTAGGGGTTGTTAGTTGCAAAGTACAGCAAGCAATCTATCATACTGAGTTCGTGCATTGCACAACAGATGCTGTGGCATTTTTGGTGCATAGCTATCAGAACGCGGGGGTTTAACTGGCGTGTGTTGGGGGTACCCGCAGTTGCGGGAAGAGCGCGGGTTGAACTTAATTGCTGCAGGGCTGGAGAGCGTTGTACTTGGTGCGGGTGCGGGTCGGGCGCGGGATGATTCTTTGTGCGTGTAACTGAATGATGAGTCAAAGCACATGAAACTAATTAGCTCAAAAATCTCAAAAAACGGGGGTGTAGTAAAGTCGTTTGCCAGCATTGCGCTTAGGACAGTAGGCTTACAGCGATTACTACATTGTGATGTAACAACCCATTGCTGCCAATCGTTAGCTCAGACTCTTGCCATGTCGTAGGCAAGTGACCATTTCTATTTTCCAATGCTATCATCGTACTTGGTGAGGAATAATTCAGTCTAGCATCCCTTCTAAATGGATAAGACAGCGCTTGACGCACAGCTGATCACAATTCGACTGAAGCGTGGTTTTCATTACCTCCAATTTTTTGACTGCGGAAGATCAGACCTGTGGAAAGTTTTGGTTGCTAATGAAAAGAACGATCAGCTTGATTTTGCTCCTTGCTGGACTTGTCTTCAGGCAATGTTGCTACTGGGGTCAGTCTCGTTAACATCAGATTTGAATTTTTCAACATCAGATTTTTACGTTACGAGTTTCATATAAGCTAAATGCTTCCATTATCACTACCTAACAAAGCACGATGAACTTCACTGTATCCGAAATAGAGCTATAGTGGATTACCTTTTCGCATTATGAATTGGTGTTTCCTAACTCGCAATTGTTTTCACTACATGCGGGCTGGTTTGACTCAACTTGTCGCCGCGTCAAGGAAATTCATGTGTTCGCTCTCCACTGCTTGCGCCTAGATTATGCTGACCTCATTTTCGTGATTCCAAGTTTGGTCTTGTGGCGTGAATACCACGTTTCTTGTTAGTGGAGTTTTGTATCGGTAGCGCACGGACCACGTTGTCTGTTTCTTCTGTCGCGCCATCGTCAATACTGCTGATAATGATTCGTGCCTCTAAATGCGATTCATTCAGAACTCCACGGTTGTTTCAGCGATGTTGTTATTGTTTGAGAGGTCTAACAGCGTGCATCCTCTTGGAAGCAGTGAGCATTGAAGAAGGTGTCCAGCTGTGTCCTCTGCGGAACCACACCTTCACAGAGTCGGGTCACTGTAGAGACCCCACTGAGCAAGAGTACTTTTACTTCTGACAACTACGGTGCGAAGTCGGTTGAGACAATGCTGCTAATCAGAAGCCTTTTGTAAATAAAGATTTATGCACCAGGAGATCTGCGAAAACGAACTTTATAAGGGTGAGAGCCAAACTCCTTGCTTCAGTTTGGCAACTTAAAATGTCAGGCAGTTTAGTCGTGAGTGAGAACAGCACTCATAACAACGACTAGGCTGCCTCGTTGTTAATAGCGTTTGGGGAAACCAGGAAGTCTACATGCCAGACGATCTTCCTCGCAAGCAACCTCTACGCTGGGCAACACCCCAAACCTCCACAGAGCGAAGTGTCGTTATTAAATGGAGACGTCGATCACGCCATGCGCAACAAAAAGTGTTATTCTCGACGTAGCGAAAGCAGCTTCTATTTGGAATGATAACCAAATGCAGATGTTGCAACCTTTCGGTTAACGTTGCGTTGAAAATGCGATTCACCACGAACGGGATGTGTGCGAAGAATAACACCAATATATAATGTAACCTTCTGTTACGTAAACTCCTCAGTGAAAATGAAAAATGCACCGCTACTCGCCTACTACAACATCAACCAAAGTTTGTGAACTATTCAGTTCACTACCGCAAACCCAGGCCTCCAGAGTTACTTGGCAGTTGTACATATCTGTAGCCAACTTTGACAGACTATTTATCAGACTTTGTGGGAGGGCCTTTAATGATGCCCTCTAAATGTGCTTGAACCACGACGTGCTAACGGCCAAAGTTACTTGACAGTCTGTCGAGAGCCGTTTGCAGTGCAGCGGAAGCGGGACTAATAACGATACAAGATCGCACAGCATCAGCGGCTTTACCAACGCACATATCATGAGATATTCCAACTGCAAAGCTGGTTCTGAAATTTGCTTCAGCACAATTTCTTCAAAGCGTTTCATAAAGCCAAAGTATTGTAATGGATCACCATCGAACACGGGTAAATTCCTTTTTGGCATCGTTATACCTTCTCGGATTACGGAACCTAAATTTTGTATAGTGTTTAGAGCCGCCAGGTTAACGTCGTTTATTTGAGCTGACTCTAGAGGTCGCTTGCGGCGGAGCCGGCCGCACTGAAACACCTTTACCTCAGTTTTGGCGTGCCCTTTTAGGTAAGAAAGAAATCATCAAATCCGGAACGACCGTTGACTGACGATGGGCACTCGCAGGCACAACACAAACTCCTTCGCATGCACCAAGCTTGACAGAGGGACGGTGTTCGCAGACGAAACAAATATCTGCGAGCTAGCAAGACAGGTGTACACTGCAGAGAATCGACAAGAATCTGATACAGCAACAGCCGGCATGCTAACACTATTGCCACCAGACACTAGGTTATGGCGTTTACTCTGAACGCTTATCGGTTCGGTCTTAGGCAAAATTACCGGCTTTTTTGCGTTTCGCGCACTTTCTGACATGACTTCTTCCAGCTTTAGTAATGCTATTTGTGCATTAACGCGAGCTTGTGCTATATCTGCGTCTAGTTTTAAGTTGCTTGCATTGAAGTAACTGAAGAAACACTCGCAGAGCGGAGCGTATCAGTTCAGCGCTGAAGATATTGTTCGTAATTTAATTCGCAAGCAGCCATTCTGCTTTGTATTTCAACGCATTTCTCTTTTGCCTCCGCTTTAACGTCTACAAAACTATCAGAAGCGGGAACTTCAACAAAATACTTCTCGCAGTGCTGAATACACTTAACGAATGCATCGTCCAGAGCGTTCTTTTTCTCCGCCGCCTCTTTATGATTATCGATGTCGAGCAATAGAACGTCCAGCTCACCTTGAATCCTTGACACGTTCGCGATGAAAGCACTTCTTTTCCTTTTCATGCTTACCAAGCGTTCGTTGATAACACCACTTTGAAATTCAGATACTGAGGTCTGCGTCGAACACCCAGCCTCTTCCATGCTATCCAGTAAGCCACCGAAGCCGTTTAGAAAAATTATGTAACCTTCTGTTACGTAAACTCCTCAGTGAAAATGAAAAATGCACCGCTACTCGCCTACTATCAATCGTTCTCGTTTAATCTCACATCGATCATAATCCATCAGTGACGCAAATCATTCACTTCAGCGAAGTAGTCGTGTGTGATTTTTCTAAAATCACAGCACCAGTGACTTTAACCGCACAACCAGGCCTTACGCCTTTTCAACACGAAATGAGTACAATAAACCAGCCTTGTGCCTTTACAACGTAAATACAATAAAGCAGCCTTTTGCCTTCACACAGGAAGAAATAGTAAGTCGGCCTTATGCCTTTACCCAGCAAAAATACAAGTCAATCGGCCTTGTGCCTTCAAGAATAAACCAATTTTGCGCCTTCACAAATGAGTGAACTTTTAATCATTCAGTCGCGAGGCACGCTTGATTACGCCAATCGGCGAAAAAGCCTAGAGCAATAGCAACTACTCGAAGTGACCGTAACATGTACTGTGGCACAACAAACAAGCAAGGATAGAGTGATCTCGTCGGGTGACCTCTATTGTTGCTTGCTGACACAGCGTGAAGCTTTGGGAACTTGCTGCTCAGGCTTTCCGACCGCAAAACAAATGATGGTTAAAACTTGATGGAAGAACCTTAATGATTATTATGAATCTAACTTATTTCCATCCTAAAGGGCAGGAAGTGTGGAAAGCAAAAGTAACAGCCCAGTTAAAGTTGCCCGACGTCCTCGAGCGCCACGGACTTTCCTTGAATTGCTACTGAAGCTGGTTATGTCCTTGATCCTCGAAAAACATTTTGTTGTCCTGAGTATTTTCCAGCGTCCTTGAAAGTTCTTAAACAGTTGTGAAATTGTTTATTATTGAACTAAGGATTGCATTGAACATTCAACAGCCAAGATTAAACAATGTAATTGAAGAGTTTAACGTGGAGAATTGTTCCAACTTAAACAGTTCTGTAGTAAAAAGTAACCATTGTTATGCAGCAGTGTTTGTTCAAAAAAATGTGCTCCACCACTATATTTAAGAAGTATTCAAAGTAGACATGAAACAAAATTCGAGTAATCACAAAACGACAATACGTCCTTAAACATTTCAAGTGATCTTGCGATCGTAAGCCCAGTCAACATCAGATTTGTTGCCAAAATATCAGACATGTGAAATTTCTCTCAAAACATCAGAACTGATGTTAAACCCTCAGAAGTGGCAACACTGTCTTCAGGCGTTATGAGCTTTTAGTAGTTTTCGGACACACAGTTTTCAGACTGGTTCGGGTTTGCGACAGAAAAAGTGCGTGATAGGCGCGGGTTGGGATGGTGTGCCGGGCCAGTGGATTTCGAAGTGTGCGAGTGTGGGACGGGAGCGGGTAAGATACTTCCATGGTTCCGCTTAGTCATTTGATTGACAGTTCGTGTTCTATAAAAATAATTAAGGTTCCCGACTATGTTCATTTCACGCGACACCACCATCACACCGAGCGTATCTCCTGCAGACGGGATAGCACAGAAATAATACACCGATGAATTTTTGCAGATATGTGTCCATTGGGTGGGCCAAAAAAAATTTTTTTGGAAATTGAAAAAAAGGGGTTCTTAATTCCTGGCAAATCAGCTAAAAACATATTTTGAACCGGTTTTGTATGGTTGACCGTAACCACAACCGTGCAACCACGTGACAAAGGTCACGAAAAGGTCAAATTTAATAAAATTGACATAACTTTTGACACACTTAGGCTACAAAGGTCATTTTGGTCTCAAAATGCTCAGAAGTACCAAAATTATATCTGCTTCTTGGGAACATTTTTTCGTAAACCTAACAGTATTTGTGGTTTTTGAAAAAAACTGATTTTTAACCATTTTCTTGCACATTTGTTTTATATTGCTTGTATTTAGTCACATTTTCAACAGGTCAAACCTAATTGCATTACCTGAGGAGGATTTATATGCATTTGGGATAAATTTGGTTCTCTCAGTCTCTCATGCATAAGTTAGCAGTT